>JGI24714J26587_10001466_pt1 | contig 16497 bp, 17 predicted proteins | sample BioPla4DNA2_FD_26587 | JGI IMG/M metagenome (IMG submission 26587)
TCGATATAGTGGATCTCATCGAAAATAACATAGCGCACATCACGGACTCGCTCCGGATCTTCGTGCAGCATGTTTCTAAAGATCTCCGTGGTCATGATCAAAATGGGCGCATCGGGATTGATCACCACGTCCCCGGTTAAGATGCCCACCGCATCTTCCCCTACCACATTCTTGAACTCTCGGAACTTCTGGTTGCTCAGGGCCTTGATGGGGGCGGTATATACCACCCGTCCGCCTTCGCGGTAGATCTTTTCGATGATGTAGTCCGCAATTAGGGTCTTGCCCACTCCGGTGGGTGCCGCCACCAGCACGGATTTGTTCTCATCGATGTAGTCAACGGCCTGCTGCTGGAAAGGGTCCAGGACGAAGCCGCGGTAGGTGCGAGTTGCTGCATTATCGATCAAGGTCAGCCTCCTGTCTAAAAACGTAGTGCTTCCTGGTCCTATTTTCCCACTCTCCGCCGAGAAAAAGACAGAGCCACCTGCAGGAACGGCAGCTCTTTTCCACAACAATCAATCCCTATCTGCCTAAGAAGCGGAGCACTTCCGCCCTGGTGGGCACGGAGGGCTGCGCTCCCCGGCGCGTCACCGCAAGGGCAGCTGCCGCGTTGGCATACTCCACCGCATCCTTTAGGCTGCGCCCTTCTCCGATGAGGGCTGCTAGAGCCCCGGTGAAGGTGTCCCCCGCGGCCACGGTGTCCACCACTTTCACCTGGTGCGCCGGGAAATGGAATTCTCCGGAAAGGGTCAAGCCATATACTCCCTTGGAACCCAAGGTGATCACCACGGCCAGCACTCCCCGATCCAGCAGCACCTGGGCCGCCTGGCGGGCGGAGGCGAGGTCCGAGACCTCGATGCCCGTGAGCAGCTGGGCTTCGCTTTCGTTGGGCGTGATCACAGTGATGCGGGGATAGATGTCCACGGGAAGAGGCTGGGCTGGCGCCGGATTGAGGATCACTTTCGCGCCCTGGGCATGGGCGGCGCGGATGGCTGCCAGCACTGTCTCCAGGGGGATTTCCAGCTGAATCACCACACAGGAGCACTCCGCCATCACAGGTTCCAGAGCCTGCATATCCCGGGGGCTCACTGCACCATTGGCGCCGGGGACAACCATAATCCTGTTATTCCCCTGGACATCAATGACAATGAATGCCACGCCAGAAGCATGCTCTTCGTCAATGAGGAGATGATCCGTGACAATCCCTTCGGCCTGCAGTGAGGCGATCTGGTCGCGGCCAAAGGCGTCCGCTCCAACGCGGCCGGCCATGAGGGTGCTCACTCCCTGCCTGGCCACGGCCACGGCCTGGTTGGCCCCCTTGCCTCCAAAATAGCGGTGGAACTCTGTGCCTAAAATGGTCTCACCATCATTGGGTACCCTGGGAACATGAACCACCAAATCCATATTCAGACTTCCGATTACCAAAACCTTCGTGCGCTGCATCCCTGTCCCCACCGCCTTTCAAATTCAGAACGTATACTGATTTCGGTATAGTTCCCCAACTTCCTGCCCGGGCATACTAGGTTCGGGAGGTACGCCATGCAGACCAACGAGTTCGGCTTTAACTTCGACCATTCCTATGCGCGCCTGCCTGAATCCCTGTTTTCCCAGGTCAAGCCCGCACCCGTCCCCCGGCCCCAGATCGTCCTCCTCAACCGGCCCTTGGCGCAGTCCCTGGGCCTAAACGCCGATGCCCTGGAGAGCGCGGCAGGTGCCGCCGTGCTGGCCGGGAACACCGTTCCAGAGTGGTCCCTGCCCCTGGCCCAAGCCTATGCAGGGCATCAATTCGGCCATTTCACCATGCTGGGCGACGGACGGGCCCTGCTGCTGGGAGAGCAGATCACTCCTTGCGGGGAGCGCTTTGATCTCCAGCTCAAAGGAACCGGCCCCACTCCCTACTCCCGGGGAGGAGACGGCAGGGCCACCATGGGCCCCATGCTCAGGGAGTACATTATCAGCGAGGCTATGCAGGCCTTGAACATCCCCACCACCAGAAGTCTAGCAGTGGTGGCAACTGGAGAGGCGATACCCAGGGAAACTTTCCTGCCGGGAGCCATCCTCGCCCGGGTGGCCAAAAGCCACATCCGGGTGGGAACGTTCCAGTATGCAGCGGTTTTCGCCCCAGCGGATCTGAAGGCCCTGGCTGACTACACCCTGGACCGGCACTATCCACAGCTGTGCGGCGAGCCCCACAAGTACCTAGCCCTCTTGCGTCAGGTCATCGCCGCCCAGGCCTCTCTGGTTGCCCAGTGGATGCTGGTGGGCTTTGTCCACGGCGTGATGAACACCGACAACATGACCATCAGCGGCGAGACCATCGACTACGGTCCGTGCGCCTTTCTGGATACCTATGACCCGGCCACGGTGTTCAGCTCCATAGATCTCCAGGGCCGCTACGCCTACGCCAGGCAGCCCGAAATCGCCGGCTGGAATCTGGCCCGCTTCGCAGAAGCCCTACTCCCGCTGCTCTCCCCTGACCCAGAGGAGGCCGCGGATCTGGCCGCAGAAGAACTGGCCCGCTTCGGTCCTTTGTATACCGAATGCTACCTGGACGGTATGCGCAAAAAGTTGGGCCTCTCTGGTGCGGAAGAAGGAGACAGGGCACTGGTGCAGGACCTTTTGGATCTCATGCATCGGCACAAGGCCGATTTCACCAACACTTTCCTGGATCTCACTTTCCACAGGTTCGAGGCCGGAAGCCTGTATCAATCAGATGCTTTTGCTAGCTGGAAAACCCGCTGGCAGGAGCGGGCAGCCCGCAGCCAGCAGAGCCCCCAAGCGGTACAGGATCTGATGAAGCGCAGCAATCCCGCGGTTATCCCCCGCAACCATCGGGTGGAAGAAGCGCTGCGCCCAGCGGTGCAGGGGGGCGATAACAGCCTGGCGGAAAAGCTTTTGGGTGTGCTGGCGGATCCTTTTGCCCACTGTGAAGAACAGCAGGAATACGCCGAGCCGCCGGAACCATCAAGCGTGCCCTACCGCACCTTTTGCGGCACTTAGGCTAGATGCGATTGGTCATGGACTTTGCTAATCATTAGGTGTATACTTATAAAAGAAGACCCAAGGAGGTGTGGAAATGAGAGAGAAGGTAGAAGCGGTTCTCGGTAGAATTCGCCCAGCTATTCAAGCCGACGGCGGCGACGTAGAGCTGGTTGAGATCAGTCCTGACAACGTAGTCAAGGTGAGACTGACCGGCGCTTGCGTGGGGTGCCCCATGTCCCAGCTTACTCTCAAGGCCGGCATTGAGCGCATTCTCAAGCAGGAAATTCCCGAGGTTGTTGCGGTGGAAGCAGCCAATTAGATAGACTGGTAAGGGGAGCGCGAGCTCCTCTTTGTTTTTCAAGAAACAATAGGCAGGAGGAAGGCGGCATGGACAGGGAATCCCTTGATGCTTTGGGCAAAGTGATCCGGGAGGCAGGGTTTGATGCCTTTGCCGTTATGCCGGCGCGGCCTTCAGGGCAGATGCTGGCCATTCTCCGCCAAGCCCAGGAGGAAGGCCGCTACCCGGAGTTTGTGGATCNGGATGTGGAAAAGCGCGTTGATCCCAGGAACCTGCAGCAAAGCGCCAAAGCGGTCATTGCCCTGGCTGTGAGCTACAACACCGGACCCCCCGGTCCCGTTCCTCCCCTGCACGGCACCATCTCCCGTTCCGCNTGGGGACTGGATTATCACCGCGTCCTCCAGGAGCGCATGGAAAAACTCATACGCTATCTCACCGAGCACCATGGAGCCCGGGAATGCAGCAAAGCCGTTGACACCAGTTTCTTGGTGGACAGGGCCCTGGCCGTGGAAGCGGGCCTTGGCTTTCCCGGCAGCAACTGCGCGGTCTACGTGCCCCCCTTTGGGTCCTGGGTGTTTTTAGGCGCAGTGCTGGTTGATGTGGAACTGGCGTCCATGAGCCACACGGGGCAGGGCAATTGGTCATGCCCTGTCCACTGTGATCTGTGCATCCGGGCCTGTCCCACGGGGGCGCTTTTGGCCCCTGGCAAGATCAAACCCCAGCGCTGTTTGTCTTACCTCACTCAGATGTCCGGATCCATCCCCCTGGAATTCCGTAGTAAACTAGGGAGCAGGCTCTGGGGCTGCGACACCTGCCAGCAGGTCTGCCCCGTGAATAAGGAGGCTGTCCTAACGCGGCACGAGGAGTTTGCACCGCTGGTGGGCCCCCACGTTCCCCTCCTGCCCCTCCTGGATCTGAACAAACGAGAGTTTAAGGAGATGTTCGGCCGAACCAGTTTGAGCTGGCGCGGCAAGAACATCCTCCAGCGCAACGCCTGCATTGTCCTGGGAAATCAGGGCATTAGGGAAGCTCTCCCGGCCCTANAAAAGACGGCCCGCGAGCACCCCAGCCCCATGGTGAAAGAGGCTGCGGCCTGGGCCGTGTCGGAAATGGATTAATTTACCGTCTGTTGTTTTGCTGCGGCCAGGGCCTTCTCCAGTTCCCTGCGGTAGGANCCGTTGGCGTTCTTGTCAGCGGTGAGCACCTGTTCCAGAAAGGCCACGGCATCCTCTCCCCCGTACCGGGCAATGGACAGGGCGATATGGGCCTTGTCCTCATTGTCATCGGGGTAATGCTCGAAGATCTCCTTCAGCAGGCTCCACCTGCGCTTGCTGGGCGGACCNCTGCTCAAAAAGAGGGCGAGATAGGGAAGGAGCGGCGATTCCGGGTTAGCCCTGGCAAAGCGGCGCATGGCAGGCAGAGCTTTGCCCGCCAGGGATTTAAGCAGGGACCAAGACTCGTAAAAGAGCGGATCTTCCCAATCCAGCTCAGCCAGGAGCTCCAGGACGGCGTCGCTCACCTGGCTCAGCTTCCAGCGGCTGCAGTACACCATAAGCCTGAGCAGGAAACGGCCGTCCACCCCCAGGTGGACGGAACGGGCTTCGAAAATCATGGTGATCAAGTCCACCACCGTCTGGTCAGGTTCCACATCCAGATACTGAAAGCCAGTGAAAAAGCCCTCCAGGAAGTGATCATATTCATCACGTTCAAAGGCGATGTTCAGCTCCGTGTAGCCTGATCCCCCCTGCCGGAAATTGCGGAACACCCCCAAGTCCGCCACCACATTGCCCTTCACCTTCCGGCGCTTCTGTCTCTCCGTGGCCAGATCTTCCAAGGGGTAGTTGAGGTAGGGGGTGACGCGCAGGTTGTTCACCAGGGTCTGCAGGCCAGACAGGACCACCTGGATGCGTGGATGGCTCACCTGCACCCAAATGGGCCTCAGACGGGCGCCCCTCAGCATTCTGGCCCCCACCTGCCCCAGCACAGCCGCGAGCCTGGGGCCGAAGTCTGCTTCCGTTCCCTGTATTGCCTTGTGGGCCCTGCGCAGCAGGGCATCCAGATCATCAGGCGCAGCTTCATCAAGGGACGCATAAGCCTTGATCATCTCCCTGTAGACCGCAAACCTCCAGCGGATGCGCGGCGCCGGGCCCTGCAAAAACCGATCCACAACATACTGGATATCTAAGGGGAACTGGAACTTGGTCAGATCCGCCAAGAGAGTGTCCACACAGCGCTCCACTTCAGCCCGGGCTCTGAGCAGGTCGCGCCTGCTTTTCAGCGCGGCGTTGAGCAGAGCAGCCACCGCCAGCAGCTCCAGGGAAGCAGTGTAGGCCGCCAGCACCAGCTCCAGTTCATAAAAGAACAGGCTTTCTTTGATCTCCAGACATGAAGAGACAAACCCATCTGCCGTGGTAATCTCCTTGATTTCTTCCAACAGTTCCTTGTAATCTCTCTGCACTGCCTGCTGCACCCCCTAACGCCCCGCTTCAATGGCAGCCCGGGCCAGAGCGTCGCAACGGTTATTATACTTATTATCGCTGTGTCCCTTAACTTTAATCCACTGGATCTCGTGGATTTCCGCAAGGTCCGCCAGCCGCCGCCACAGGTCCCCGTTGCTCACTGGCTTTTTCTGGGCATTGAGCCATCCATTCCTGCGCCAATTCTCAATCCACCCCTGGGTGAAGGCGTTGATCAAGTAAGCGCTGTCTGAGTAAAGCTTAACCCTGCAGGGTCTTTTTAAGCTCTCCAAAGCCTTGATGGCCGCCGTGAGCTCCATGCGCTGGTTAGTAGTCATGGCTTCGAAGCCCGAGATCTCTTTTTCATGGGGACCATAGAGCAGGATGGCTCCCCATCCTCCGGGACCCGGGTTTCCGCTGCATGCACCATCAGTGTAGATTTCCACCTGCGGCCTCAGAGCCACCACTCCTCTTCCCCAGCCCCTGTCAATTGGCAGAGCTGGGACAAAATGTTACAATATCAATAATACCATACTATACGATCTTTGGTATTTGGGGAGATAATCTATGGCTGGAAAAACTGAAAAAATCACATCGGGAGAGGCTTACGCGGGCCAGCCCTGTGTCCTGTGCGGCGAGGCCATCAGCGCCCGGGATGAGGTAGTGGTCTGCCCGCGCTGCCGCAGTGTGCAGCACGCGGATTGCTGGAAGAGTAAAGGGGGCTGCGGCAAAGCCGGTTGTCCTCAGCTGGCACAGGTTGTCCTGGGCGAACGGCCGAAAGGGGACGGCCCTCCACCCCCCGTATCTATGAAAGTTATCGCGGGAATCATCCTGGCGGCAGCCGCCCTGATCCTTTATCTGATCTTCCGCCCCCAGCCCCCGGATCCGGCCATGGGCAGGATAAAAATCGCGTTTTTGGCGGAGGCTTCCTACGAAGTCGATGCGGTCATGACGGAGTTGGCCGAAACCTGGAACGCATCCCACGAGGAGATCTACATCGATCTGCAGCTCCTCCCGCCGGGAACCATGGATCCCAAGCTGGTGGTGTTGATCGCTGCGGGAGAGGCACCAGATGTGATTTCCCTCTCCGAAGAACGCTTAATTATTTCACCGAGCAGGGACTGCTGCTGCCCTTGGATCACGATGAATCAGGCCAGCCCATCTACGGCATCCAGCATCCTGCGCAGTTAACCAAGCTCGTGGTTTGGGGGGGCACCGCACATCCTGCAGAAGCACTGCAGGTACTGCATTACTTCCGCGACAATATCCCCCCTGTGGACCTAGATGCCCTGCGGGAGCACACCACCACTCCCCTGCCCGTTTTTGGTTTCTAAAGAGGCACTCTCCAGCGGAGAGTGCCTTATCTTTTAGAAACTAACCTGCGGTACTTCTTGGGCGCCTGGCGATGCTTCGAAGAAGCGCTTGGGCTCCTTGCCGAACATGCCGGCCAGCAGGTTCATGGGGAAACGCCTGATGGTGGTGTTCCACGTCTGCACAGACTCATTGAAGCGCATCCGCTCCGTGGCTATGCGGTTCTCTGTGCCCGCAAGCTCATCTTGAAGGCGGATAAAGCTGGTATCGGCCTTCAATTGCGGGTAAGCTTCGCTGATGGCAAGGAGTCTGCCGAGAGCGGAGTCCAGGCTCGCATTGGCCTCCATCTGATCTTCAGGGGTCCTGGCCGCCAGCAAGCGCGAACGGGCTTCGGCAACATCGGCAAAAACTTGCTGCTCATGGCTGGCATAGCCCTTAACAGTCTCTACCAAATTGGGGATCAAATCTGCCCGCCGCTGCAGCTGGTTTTCCACCTGCGCCCAACGGCCTTCCACGTTTTGCTCCAATTCCACTAACTGATTGTAACTGGAGATAACCCTGGCACCAAGAAGGATAATGACTGCTGCAATGACTATCAGCACTATGGTTCCTTTTTTCATGCTCTCCACTCTCCTTTTCCTTCCTTAGAATCTTCGTCCTGCACCGCCGCCNCCGCTGCGTCCTCCCCCAAACCCTCCAAAGCCACCGGACGGTCTACCCGTAGGCATGCGCGGACCGCCTATGGTGGGGCCAGGGATGAATATGGTCCTTCTGCCCGAGCCTCCGCCACCACCGATCCCGCCGCTTCCCCTCGGCGGGTAGAAGCGATTGCGGCGCAGTAGCAGCACGATGAGGAGAAAAATGAGAAACGAAAACAGCCACCCGAAATCCGGCTTATTTTCCTCAGCAATCTCAAACTCTTCGCCGGCTAGAATACTGGCATAGGCCTTGGCCATGGCTGTCAGCCCTGCCCCGTAGTTCCCCTCTTTGAAATGGGGCATGCCCTCCTGATCGATGACCGCCCCAATGAGGCCGTCGGGNAGGACTCCCTCCAGGCCGTAGCCGGGTTCAACTTCAATAGCCCGCTCCGCAACGGCCAGCAAGAGCAAAAGGCCGCTGTCTTCGGGACCGCCAATTTTCCAATCGTTGAACAGCCCCGTGGTGTATTCCTTGGGATCCATGGGCTCCGTGGTGGCCACCGTAACCACCGCCAGTTCGATCCCCTGGTCTTTTTTCAGCTGCTCAGCCAGGATCTCCAGTTCCGATTGGCTGCGTCGATCGAGCACATTGGCAAAATCGTTCACAAAACCCTGGGGTTTAGGAAACGCGGCCCAAGCCGAACCAGTCAGAATGAAGGCACAGACAAGAAATACGCCCAAACTTAAGAACTTCCTGCTTTTTTCCATCTCCTACCTCTCTTCTCTGATCCACTGNCCGTGGCGCCCCAACGCTTCACCCAGCCGGTAATAACCATTGAGCCCGNAAACGAGGGCATCGGCTTGGCTGAGGTCAAAGCGCTGATTCGCTGCATACTGCCCATCGTAATGCACGGAGAGGATTTCCCCCAAAAACAGCTCATGGCTCCCCANGGCGAGCACCTGAACGACCTTGCACTCCAGATTCACCGGACACTCCGCGATCAGCGGCGCCTTCACGAACTGGCCGGGCTGCGCAGTGAAGCCGCAGCGGGNAAACTTATCAACTTCCCGGCCGCTGACNTTACCGCAGAAGTCTACCAGCTCCACCTGGGATGCCTTGGGTATGTTCACCACGAATTCACCTGATTGCTTAATTATATCATACGAGTAACGCTGCGGGCGAATGCCCACGCTGATTATTGCTGGATCCGAACAGGCCACTCCTGCCCAGGCCAGGGTGATGATGTTGGCCCGCCCGTTATGCTCGCAGCTCACCAGAACCGGCGGCAGCGGATAGAGCCAGGGCGCAGATGTCCGGGTCAACTTGGTCATGGCCTTCACTCCCCTTCTCAACTCTCTGCCAGCGGAAGGGCCCGGTACACTTCCTGCCCCTCCCGCCACTGGAAATCATTGGCNGTATGCTCCTGGATCAGCTGACGCAGGGCCTCCCTTTCCTGGGGCAGGAGCAGTACGTGGAAGGTCACGTGCTCAAGGTACTCCGTGTCAGCTAGGAAAACCCCCTGGGTGAGCAGCTCATTTTGGATCCTCCCCGCATGGGTATAGTCCACTGTAATGCCCACTTCCACAGCGGGTACCATACGCACGATGCCGGCAGCCAGCACGGCCTCCCTGGCTGCTCCGCCGTAAGCACGGACCAACCCTCCCCTACCCAAAAGGATGCCGCCGAAGTAGCGGGTAACCACGATGGCGGTATTGACCAGCTCATGGGCCTTGAGAACCTCCAGGACTGGCAAGCCCGCGGTACCGCTTGGTTCATTGTCATCACTGTATTTCTGGATCTCTTGGTTCATGCCTATGATATAAGCCGGCACATTGTGGGTGGCGTTCCAATGCTCCTTGCGCACTTCCTCAAGGAACGCTTCCGCTTCTTCCCGGGTCTGGACGGGCTTGATGCGGGCAATGAATTTCGACTTCTTTTCGATAAGGGTAATCTCCGCCTCCTGCGCCACCGTCCTATACTCTGCCAGCATATTACCACCTCGCCTTAGGGTTCCACATTTCTTTGCATCTTCCTTCCAGTTCTGCTATTCTAAGCACGGAGGAGAGATCAACATGGAAATCATACAACAGCTCGCAGCAGAGCTGGGGCTCAAGCCCCAGCAGGTGGAAAACACTGTCCGGCTCCTGGATGAGGGCAACACCATACCCTTCATCGCCCGCTACCGCAAAGAAGCCACGGGGGAGCTGGACGAGACTGTGCTCAGGACACTTGCAGAACGCCTGGATTACCTGCGCAGTCTCCAAAACCGCAAAGCAGAGATAACCCGCCTCATTGAAGCCCAGGGCAAGCTTACTCCGGAAATCAGCAGCTCAATCCAGGCCGCGGCTTCCCTGCAGGAACTGGAGGATCTTTACCGCCCCTTCAGACCCAAACGCAAAACCAGGGCATCCGTGGCCAAGGAAAAGGGTCTGGAACCCCTGGCGGAGCTGCTCTTGGCCCAGCAGCCAGAAGATCCAAGGCACTTGGCCGCACCCTTCCTCAGCGATGAGGTGGCCAGTGTGGAAGACGCCCTCCAGGGGGCGCAGGATATCCTCGCGGAGCAGTTTGCCGATGACCCTGCCCACCGGGCTCTGATCCGCAAGTTTATCTACGATACCGGTCTGCTGGTTACAGAAAGAACCGACGAGGACATCCCCGAAGCGGACGAGTTTAAGATGTACTTTGATTATGTTGAAGATGCAGCCAAGATTCCTCCCCACCGCGTTTTGGCCATCAACCGCGGCGAACGGCTGGGCGTATTGAAGGTCAAAGTGGTGGCCGATCTGGAGCGCATTTTCTCCCTGCTCAGCAGGGAAATCATTACCAACGGCGCCTCCCCCGCGGCTAGTTACCTGCGGGCAGCCATTGAAGATGGTTATGCACGCCTGTTGGGCCCCAGTTTGGAGCGGGAAATCAGGAATGCCCTCACGGAAAAGGCAGAAGAGCACGCCATTGAGATCTTCGCCAAGAACCTGAGGGATCTGTTGATGCAAAGCCCAGTGCGGGGCCGCAGGGTGCTGGGTATCGACCCCGCCTTCCGCACTGGCTGCAAAGCGGCGGTGGTGGACGAGTTCGGACAGCTCCTGGAGTATACCACCATCTATCCCCACGAACCCCAGCGCAGGTGGGCAGAGGCGCTTCAGACCCTGGCAGCTCTGGTGGAGAAGCATGGCATCAACCTGATCACCATCGGCAACGGCACTGCCAGCCGGGAAACGGAAAGGCTTGTGGCAGAGCTGATCAAAACCCACTGCCCGCGGGTGCAGTACCTGGTGATCAACGAAGCGGGCGCTTCCGTCTATTCAGCCTCCGAACTGGCTCGCCGGGAGTTCCCTGAGCTGGACGTTTCCATGCGGGGAGCAGTGTCCATCGCCCGCAGGGTGCAGGATCCCCTGGCGGAACTGGTGAAAATCGAGCCCAAGTCCCTGGGTGTGGGCCAGTACCAGCACGATGTGAACCAGAAAGAGCTGGCCGGCACCTTGGATTCCGTGGTGGAAAGCTGCGTGAACCATGTGGGCGTCAACCTGAATACCGCATCCAGCGCCCTTTTGAAGTATGTATCCGGTTTGTCCGCCAAAACCGCCCAGGCCATAGTGGATCACCGGGAGGAAAGCGGGATCTTCCTGACCAGGGCGGAATTGAAGAAGGTCAAGGGCATCGGCCCCAAGACTTTCGAACAGGCCGCGGGCTTTCTGCGCATCTCAGAAGGCACAGAGCCTTTGGACAACACCGCGGTGCACCCCGAATCCTATTCCCTGGCCAGACAGATTCTGAAACTGATCGGGGCTGGCCCAGACGATCTGCGGGATAAGGAGACCCTCAGCCAGATTCGGGAGAAGCTCAAGACCCTTAATGTGGAAAAGGTGGCGGAAGAACTGGGGGCGGGAGTGCCCACGGTGCGGGATATCATCGCCACTTTGGGCCAGCCCGGGCGCGATCCCCGGGATGAGCTGCCGCCGCCGTTGTTTAGGGCTGATGTGCTCACTCTCGAGGACTTAAGGCCGGGCATGGTCCTCCAGGGCACCGTGCAGAATGTTGTGGATTTCGGAGCATTCGTGGACATCGGCGTGAACAAGGCGGGGCTGGTGCATATCTCCCAGCTCAGCGACGCCTATGTGCGCCATCCCACCGAAGTAGTCCAGGTGGGGGATATAGTCACCGTGCGCGTACTCAGCGTAGATGCAGACTTGGGAAGGATCAGTCTCTCCATGAAGCAGTCTGCACCCTGACATAAGGAGAGCCTAGGGATGGTACCCTAGGCTCTTGCTGCTATCTGAGCTTAAACTCCACGTAAATGTGTTCGTATTCCACCAGTACTTTGTCCACCCCAATGTAGAAGCTGGTGTTCTCCACCACCTCATCTGCCAGATTGAGCATGGGATTGTCCCTGTAGTAGTCTGGCAAGAAGGGTTCCGCTGCCTTGTTTGGCGTGGTGAATTTGGTAAGGTCGGCAATTCTAGCTGCTATCTCCGGCCTCATGATGAAGTCCAGGAACTTGTAGGCACCGTCTTTGTTGGGCGCCTCCTTACTCATAACCCAGCTGTCGATGAAGATGGGCATACCTTCCGTTGGGAAGACCGGCTGCAGTTTGGGATCCGCGGCGTTGCCCTTGACAGCTTGGTTGGAATACATGAAACCAGCAACAGCCTCGCCGTTGATCAGGGAGTCTTCTGGAGTGTTGGTTTCAAAACGCACGATGTTGGGCTTCAGGGCAAACAGCCTATCCCGGGCTTCAGCAACCTTCGCCGGGTCCGTCTCATTGTACTCATAGCCTAGGGACTTGAGGGCAACGCCCATGATCTCCACGGACCAATCCACCACAACCACTTTGCCTCGCAGCTCTGGCTGCCAGAGGTCACTGTACGTTGTGATAGGTTTGGCGCCCAGCTTCTCCACCTCTTCGTGGTTGACTAAAAGGAGAGAGATGGAGATGGCATAGGGGATGGAGTACTCGCTGGTGGGATCGTAGTAGTTGCCCAGGTACACCGGGTTGATGTTGGCGTAGTTGGGCATCTTGGTCTTATCCAGCACTTCCAGCACGCCGTTTTGCCTGAGAATGTCCACCATGTAATCGGTAACTACCAACAGATCATATTGATCGGGATTGGCTTCCAACAGGGACTGCATGTCTTCGTTGGAGGGTGCTTCTTTGTAATGAACTCTGATGCCCGTTTCCTGTTCGAACTCCTGGATGATCTCCTGGGGGATGAAATCGCCGCCCCAGGTCATGAGGGTGATCTCCCCCTCTTTGGCTCCCGCTGCGCCAGCAGCGGCAAGGACCAGAACAACGGCAACAAGTAGTACAGCGCTTCTCCTGTTCACTAGGAAAACCTCCTCTTCTTGGTAATGAGTTGACTGAATCCAATGATCAAGAATGTTCCCATCAGAATCAAGCTGCAGAGGGCATTGACTTTAGGGGTCACGCCCACACGCATCATGGAGAAAATGTGCACCGGCAGGGTTGTGCTGCGCGGGCCTGACATGTAGGTGGAGATGATCACATCATCCAGGGACATGGCCAGGCACAGCAGCGCTGCGGTGACAATGGACGGGGCAACCAGGGGGAGAATGATGGTCCTGACCATCTGCCGCCGGCTGGCCCCCAAATCTAAGGCGGACTCGATAATGGATACATCGATCTCCTGCAGCCGCAGCCGCACCATAATGTATACGTAAGGTACGCAGAAAAGAGAATGGGAAAGCACCAAGGTCAGGATCCCGAAGGGCAGGCGCAGAGCGTTGAAAAAGAAGAGCAGCGACACGCCCAGTGCCACTTCGGGGACGATCAAAGGCAGAATCATCATCCCCTGGATGGCCTTTTTGGTGCGGTTGGTGACCCACAGCGAGATCACTGCGGTGAAAGTGCCGAGCACAGCTGAGAGCAGGGCGGTCAGGACCGCAACTTGGATGCTTACCCTAAAGGCCTGGGCAATCACCCGGTCGCTGAACAGCTGCCGATACCAATCCAAGGTCCAGCCGGTCCACTGCGCCGTGGAAGAGCTGGCATTGAAGGAGTAGAGCACTACGCTGAGCACAGGCAGGTACAAGACAACAAAGAACAGCGACAAGTAGAAAATGCCGAAGCCACTCACTTTAGCCTTCATTGAAACAACCCCTCCCCCGTCTTGTCCTTACTGGCCTTCATGTACAGGGAAAGGACCATGAGCACCAAGGCAATCATCCCCATGGAGAAGGCAGCGGCCAGGGGCCTGTTCCTGCCCCGGGTGGCCATGGTGTGGATCAGGTTGCCAAGAAAGACCGTGTTCCCTCCCCCTAAGAGGTCGGAAACAAAGTAGAGGCCCAGGGCGGGGATGAACACCAGGGTGAATCCGCCTGCAATGCCCGGCAGGGTGAGGGGCACAGTGATGTGGAAGAACGTCTTCCATTTGCTTGCCCCCAGATCGTAGGATGCTTCCAGGAGCGAACGGTCGAGTTTGTCCACGGAGTTGAAAACCGCAACGATCATAAAGGGCATGAGCATGTAAGCAGTACCAACAAGGCTGGTACTGAATTTGTACATCATGGGAAGGGGTTTGTCAATGATCTTTAGTGCCAGCAGCACGTTATTGATCAAGCCCGCATTCCCCAAAAGAATCATCCAGCCGTAGGTCCTGAGCAAGCTGGAGATCCAAAAGGGCAGCATGATCAAGCCCAAGGCCAGGGCGCGGCGGCGGGGCGGCAAGTTGGAGGTGATATAAGCCACAGGGTAACCCACGAGCAGCGTAATCAAACCGGTGAGCAGAGCCAGCAGCAGGGAGTTTAGGAACACCCGCAAGTAAATAGGGTCCAGCACCCGACGGTAGTTGTCCAGTGTAAACTGGTAGACTATATTGCCCAAGTGGTCCCTGGACAAAAAGCTCAGGGCGACAACAAGAACCATGGGGATACCCACTAAAAGCCCGATCCAAACCAGAATGGGTACGGCCAGCAGGTTTCGCTTCCAGGTCTTCATCTTACAAACCTCTCTCTTCCCAGCCGTCTTCCTGGGGGAGCAGATAAGCTCCGCTTTCTTCCCAGGATACGAAGACGGAATCCCCCACCTGGCACTCGCATTCCAGCTTCTGGTACTCCACAACGGTGAGGATCCTGCCCGCAACCCGAACCTCAATTCTGATCTGGGATCCTGCGTAGTGGATGGAAACAACCTCTCCCCGGAAGGCGTTATCCACCTGCTCGCAGGAGATGCGCATTTTGTCCATAAGGATGGCCAAAACCGCCTCGTCATCAGCGCTCAAGGCACCGCGGGCACTGGGCGAGCTGCGTACAGCAACCACCTCTTCACCCAACCTCACCTGGGAGTAGTCGTCTCCAACCTGGAGCACCTCAACGGGGAAGATGTTGCGGTCCCCGATGAAGCTTGTGACAAAAAGGTTGGCCGGGTTGTTGTAAATCTCCCTTGGGCTCCCCAGCTGCTGCACCTGCCCTTGATCAATGACAACAATGCGGTCTGACATGTTCAGCGCTTCTTCTTGATCATGGGTGACGTAAACAAAGGTGGTGCCCGTCTTGCGCTGCAGCCTCGCCAGCTCCGTCTGCATGTGTTTGCGCAGTTTTAGATCCAGGGCACCTAAAGGCTCATCCAAAAGCAGAATGGCCGGTTCGTTGATCAGGGCCCTGGCAATGGCTATCCTCTGCCGCTGACCCCCGGAAAGCTGGTGGGGCATGCGCTGCTCATAGCCGGACATCTGCACGAGCTCCAGCACTTCTGCTACTTTTGTCTTCAGCTCGGCCTCACCCATGGACTTCTTCATGCGGGGGCCGTAGGCAATATTATCATACACATTGAAATGGGGAAAAAGGGCGTAGTTTTGAAAGACCGTGTTCACATTGCGCTTGTTGGGGGCCAGCTCTTTGATGGAGGTACCTGCAAGCAGAATGTCCCCCGACTGGATGCGCTCCAGCCCCGCGATGCAGCGCAGCAGGGTAGTTTTACCGCAGCCAGAAGGCCCCAAGAGAGTCAAGAACTCCCCTTCATTGATGTCAAAGGATACGTCTTTTAGGACATGGACATCTCCGTAGTACTTGTTCAGTTCAACCAAAGCGAGTAGCGGCTGCTTCACAGACAACTTCCTTCCCCGCACATACTAGCAAAAAGAACCTTTAAGGTAAGTATAGAGGAGTTAAGGTCCGTTGTCAAAGCCTGAAGCGCTATGGATCACCCTTCCCGCAGCGCATCCACTGGCGCCATTTTCGCCGCCTGCCAGGCCGGATAAAGGCCAAAGAGCTGACCCATGACGACGGCCACAAGCAGCGCCAGCGCAGCAGCGTGGGGGTGCAGCCCTCCCACGTCGGATAGGCTCGTGTAGATGGCCTCCTCCAAGATGGTGCTGATCAGCGCGGGTNCAGTAAAGTAAGCCGCGATCAGCCCCAGCACCGAACCGGCAGCGGAAAACACCAGGGATTCGTTGAGGATCTGCCCCACGATAATCCGCTTGGAAGCTCCCAAAGCCTGCCTCAGCCCAATTTCCCGTGTCCTTTCCACCACGCTCACCAGCATNATGCTTAAAATACCGATGGCACTGACCAAAACCGCTATGAAGGCGAAGGCCCCCAGAAAAAGGGTGATCGTCTTGAGCTGTTCCGTCAAGTAACGATTGGAATCCTGCAGGTACTCTCCGTTGACCTCCATGTTGTCCAAAGCCCGGTCTGCCAGCAGGGTCCGGGCATCCTCCACAGCTTCGTAAATTCTGCCTGGTTTGGCCTTGACAAAAANGTTCATGTAATGGGGCTCATAGTCGTCAAGGGAAACCCACACAGTGGTGGAGCCCAGGGGAAAGAGGAGGTGAGCTCGGGTGATAAATGACTCCACAAGCG
>JGI24714J26587_10001473_pt1 | contig 16466 bp, 15 predicted proteins | sample BioPla4DNA2_FD_26587 | JGI IMG/M metagenome (IMG submission 26587)
GTGCTAAAATACCGTATGTTGCCGTCGGGGTGTGGCTCAGGTGGTAGAGCGCTTGGTTCGGGACCAAGAGGCCGGAGGTTCAAGTCCTCTCACTCCGACCAGGTAAACAGGGCGGATTCTCCCAAATATGGAATCCGCCCTGTACTTATTGTTACACCTTATTTGTGTACCATAATGTTGGTCTGGCCTTATCATGCTATTGCGCGCCTAGCCTGCCTTGAAGTTATAAAGCGGTTTTATAACCTTGTCCACATGCACGGTTTCCGTGATGTTCCTTATAATCTCGTCCATGCTCTTGTATACCATCGGGCTTTCATCCAGGGTTCCCCTGCTGACCGAAGATGACCATATCCCTTCCATGCTCTTTTTGAACTCTTCAAGGCTTACGGTCTACTTTGCCTGTCTGCGGCTCATCAGGCGCCCGGCCCCATGGGGCGCGGAATAGTTCCAGTCAGGGTTGCCCTTACCAACGCATATCAGGCTTCCATCCCTCATATTGATGGGAATGATAACCCTTTCGCCTTTCCTGGCAGAAATGGCACCCTTTCTCAGGATCATGTTTTCAGTGTCGATGTAATTGTGTATGGTCGTGAACTGTTCGCGGACTTGAAACCCCATGCGGCTTATTATCTCTTCGGCCATGGCATGACGGTTCGCCGTTGCGTATTCCTGGACAATCCTCATATCATGAACATAGTCATCAAAGTCCCGCCCCTGGACATAGGCTAATGCCTCGTTGATTCCTTTACCGCCGCTTTTGCCCTTCAGCCGTCTGGCAGCCAGCTCCTGGTAGTGCTCGGCGGTCTGCTTGCCGAGGTGGCGGCTTCCNGAATGAATGACCAGGTAAAGGGTGCCCTCATGGTCGGCATTGACCTCGATAAAGTGATTGCCGCCGCCGAGAGTCCCGATTGAAAGGACTGCATGCTCCAGGTCAACATAATCCCTGCAGCGCAAATCACCAAGCCTTATCCTTGATACATGGCCGTGGGGCGTTTTCCTGATGTCGAACCCTGCGGGGATAAACTTCCTGATGATCTTGTCCAGTTTGGGAAAGTCGGCCTTTTTGTCTTCCAGCACCGAAACCAGCATCCCGCAGCCTATATCAACGCCGACAAGGTTGGGGATAACCTTGTCGGTGATGGTCATTGTCGTGCCTATGGTGCAGCCTATCCCTGCATGTACATCGGGCATTATCCTGATTTTCTCTCCTGCCGCAAACTCCTGGTCGCAAAGCTCCAGTATCTGGCTTTTCGCCTGGGGTTCTATATTGTCAGTAAAAACCTTTGCTTCGTTGTATTTCCCTTTCAGGATAACCATCAGAACACCTCTATTTTTGCAAGTTTAACCGGGAAGCGGATATGAAAAATCGGTATCATATCGAACCTGTCGTGGGGGATCATGAAAATATCCCGGGTATTAAGGCTGTCCATATAGCCTATGCATGTAATCCCTTACTTATATTATACCGAAAAAAGCGGAGCCATTGGATTCCTGGCGCATCGCTTATTGTTTTCTGTTGGCCTTTTGCAAAACTTTGCCCGTTCCTGTGATGTATAGTCAATTTTAGCACAAAACCATATCGTAATGTTACAATATACTTAAGCCTGTATTTGCAGAAGGCCCTCTTGAAAAATCATAGGATGGTTGTGTATGGAACGAAAGATTGAAGAATTTATAAAGGCTTACATGAAATCCGACAAGAATACCCTGAAGGTGATGGACAAGCCCGCATTCGGAGAACCCAAAATGGGCATAAGCCATGGGGATGATGATTTGTACAGCTTTTATAAACAGCACATCGATCCCCCGTTTTATTGGCTGCCCACCGAGTGGCTTGAGGAAACCTACGGTCATCCCTTTGATTCCAGGAATGTAAGTGTTATCAGTTGGATTTTGCCCCAAACCGAGGGAATAAAGAAGCTCAACCGCAACCAGTCAGACTGTTCCACCCTGGAATGGCAGATGAACCGGGTCTACGGCGAGGAATGCAACCGCGGCCTGGCCAAGGCTCTTGAGGAACACTTTAAGGAACTGGGCTATGAAGCCGTTGCTCCCATGTGCAGCGAGAAGTTTTCCTGGGGAGATTCGAAGCGCTTTTACCTGATATCAAACTGGTCGGAGCGCCACGCGGCATATGCTTCCGGGCTTGGCACATTCGGTCTTTGCGATGGGTTGATCACAGCAAGGGGAAAAGCCATGCGCTGCGGTTCGGTGATAGTCAACTGCCGGCTTAAGAAAACTCCCCGGCCCTATAGCAAATACAACGAATACTGCAAGGCTAAGGAGGCTGTACGGCCTGTATGAGGCGCTGTCCGGCCGGTGCCATTACTCCTGAGGGCCATGACAAGGAAAAATGTTTGCAGTACCAAAGAGAGGTAATTGCAAAGATCTGCCGTGAGCGTTACGGCTATGACGGATACTCGGCCTGCGGCCTATGCCAGACGGGCGTACCCTGTGAGTCCGGTATTCCCTGACAGACTGGATCTCGCAAAGTTTTGTACCGAAATGGCCAGAAAAACAAGTGGCTTATTGTCCGAACATGGCTTGCAAAGAACCAGAAGAACCGGCCCCGTGGTTTAGGCTTTGTTCTTAATATCCATTCCCGTTTTTATAAAGCGGAACATTCGGTCGGCGGCGTCATAGAGCAGTTCTTCGGCATTTGCCAATGCCTCCTCAAGGGGCATTGCCCGGTTTACCGTCGTCATGATGCTATTTATCCCGTATTCATAGACTGCCGCGGCGTTCCTGCCCATGATGCCCGATATGGCGACCACCGGAACATTTTTGGTCTTGCAGTGCTTGGCCACTCCGACGGGCACCTTGCCAAACGCCGACTGCTCGTCGATTCTGCCTTCCCCTGTGACCACCAGGTCCACATCATCAAGAAGGCTGTCAAAATTAATGAACTCCAGTATGGCATCTATACCCGGCTTCAGAACAGCACCGAGGAAACCTGTAAGGGCAGCTCCCAGCCCGCCTGCCGCTCCTGCCCCCGGTATTTTGTCAACATCAATTCCCAATTGGTTTTGTATTACCCGGGCATAGTTTTTCATACCATTTTCCAAGGTTTTAAGCATCTCTTCGGTAGCCCCCTTCTGGGGCCCGTATATATAGGTCGCTCCCCGAGGCCCGGTCAGCGGATTGTTGACATCGCAGATAACCGTTATGCTGCTCTCCCTGATCCTTGGGTCCAAACCATCAATAACTATCTGCCTTACTTCAGAAAGGTACCGGCCTCCGAAGCCAACATTCTTTCCTACCCCATCCATAAAAGCTATACCAAGAGCCTGCGCCATTCCCATGCCACCATCATTGGTAGCGCTTCCGCCAATCCCGATGATAAACTCCCTGATGCCTTCGTCCAGCGCCGCCCGTATCAGCTCCCCCGTGCCGTAGGTTGTGGTCAGTAGAGGGTTCCTCTGGTTTTCATTCAGAAGAGGCAGACCGGAGGCCTGGGCCATCTCGATGATCGCGGTCCTGTTTTCGGAAATGCCGTATCTGGCCCTCACAGTCATCCCTTCAATGGGACCGGTTACTTCGGCATACCTGTACTCGCCTCCCAATGCAGTTATCAGTGCTTCCACCGTTCCCTCACCGCCGTCAGCGATGGGTACCTTGATCACCTGAAGGTCTTCAAAATGCTGTTTTGCTGCCTTTTCAAGGATTTCAATGACTTGGAGCGAAGATAATGTGCCCTTAAAGGAATCCGGAACAAACACAAATTTCATGTCAGGTATAACCCCCCAGAAACTAGTTATATATAGACTATACATAATTAAGCGGCTGTTGCCAACCACCAGGGCAACAGGCAGGATAAAAAATGCCGCGGAGGAATGCAAAAGGCGTTAGGTGGAATGAAAAAAACATAGACCGATGGGAAAACCATAGACAGGATGAAGAAATGCGACGGGCAGAAGGAAGCTGTGTCATGGCTGATCAAAAAAGCCAAACGGGCTGATTGTATACCATGCTGACCGAAACTGTATGATTGGCAAAATGGANAATTNATTGGTAAAATTAAGCTGTATTAAAGGTTAAGATAAAAACTATTGGCAATTTAATCGATTAATTATATGATGGAATTACAGTAAAATAATAAAAGGCATCGGTATTTTTTTGTTTTTTGTGACAAAGCTTTTAAAAATGGGTATACATAAAGCACAGGNCCTGATGTATAATTGCCTTTTATCAATGTCGAATCTATAAATCTAAGGAGGCTCTTATAATGGGGGGAGAATCTCAGAAAGTACTAACTGGCAAGATTAAAGCCAAAGTACCAATGCTGATCAACGCGTCAGCCATCTGTATCCTGCTTCTGCCTGTACTCTTGCTTAAGCTTCTATCCAACGAAACAGTTTCGGTAAGCATGGCAGCCCAGCCTTTCAGTATCATCACTGTCTTTATTATCCTCGCTATCATTGCTGCCGCATCTCTGCTGGTGATTATTTCGAGGTTCTTCTCATCACTGGAGATCATAAACAGCCATGCGAAAATGCTGGCTTCAGGCGAACTGAACATCAGTGATATCAGGACCGAAAAAGCAAAGGGACTGCATGTGCTGGCCAGAGCCTTTAACGATATGAAATCCAATCTCCTGCGCTTTATAGAGTTGACCAAGGGAAACGTGATCGTCCTTTCCGACTCAATACACAAGCTTTCCAAGAGCATAGACATGAGCTACAAGGGCAATGAGCACATTGCGATGAACATCAACCATGTGGCTGAAAAAGCCCAGGAACAGTTGAAGATAGTTAATCAAACCATTGAGAGCATTGACGGGATCAGCAGGCGGGTAGAAGCCATCGCCGCCAGTATCGCCAACATCGAGGACTACGTGGAGGACAACGTAAATATCACCAAGGCCGGAACAGAGCACATGGACAAGTTCTATGAGCAGCTGAATACAATCTCGGAGAATATGAACAACACCTATGAGTTCTTTGAAAACCTGAATTCCGAGATCAAGGAAATTACAGAGGTAAGTGAATTCATTATCAGAATCAGCGAGCAATTGAAGCTGCTGGGGATAAACGCTTCTGTTGAGGCTTCAAAGGCTGGCGAGTACAGCAAGGGATTCACTGTGGTTGCCAACGAGATAAACCAGCTCGCTGCCAAGACCAAGGAAGGTATCGCCAGGATCCAGTCCATTGTTGGGAGCATAATCAAGGGCAGCGGCATAGTCAGTGATAGCATTGGCCGCAGTGTCAGCAGTTTTAATGAGAGCAAGGAAACCTTCAACACCGTGAAGGAGTTCTTCCATACCATAAACAGCCAGAGCACCATGCTGAACGAGGGTATGAGAGATATCTATACAGAAATCAACCAGATCAATAACTTCACCAAGGAAACCAGTTCCAGGGGAGAGGCGCTGCATTCGGCTTCCAATGAGATCTCCTCAAAAACGCAGGAAATAGCTGCGGTTACACAGGAAGAGCTTGCTGAGCTTGAAGAGATCAAACAGAACACTCAGAAACTGAACAATATGCTCACCAATATCCAGAACCTGACCCGCAAATTCAGGACATCCATTATGCCGGTTGCCCAAAGCAGTCCAAGGAAGCTCAAGATCGCCTTCATGGCACCCATGGATCATGCCTTCTGGCTTGCGGTCAGGCAAGGTGTTCTCTATGCCCAACAGGAACTCGCCGACAAGAATGCTCATGTGGAATACTGCGGATTCCCTCCAGGCTATACCCAGCAAGAATTCATGGAAGCCCTTAACAATTATATTAATGAGGGATATGACGCCTTTGCCGCACCCGGTTTTTTCGAGGACTCCTTCCCTGTTTTCAACAAGCTATCTTCAAGGGGAATACCGGTTATCAGCTTCAACCATGATTTCCCGAGGGAAATCAAGAGGCTGGCATATTACGGACCCGATACATATCAGCAGGGTGTTGAGGCCGCCAAGCTTATGTGCAACGCCCTTAACGGAAAAGGAAATGTCCTTATCGCACGCAGGGATACCGGCGTGGGAACCGGTATACACGAGTCTCGCAGCAGAGGCTTTGAAGATCAGCTTAAGAACTACAAGAAGATGAAGGTAGTTGGACGTGTATCTGTGGAGGACACTTTTGATACCGTTTATACGCAGGTCAAAAAATTCCTGGACCAGAACAAGGATGTGGATGGTATCTTTGTCGCGGGAGGCGGGCCGACGGGAGCTGCCAAGGCTATCGTTGAAGCAGGCCTGAAGAACAGGACCAGGGTAGTTTGCTTCGACCATGACAAAGATATATTCAAGGCCATCAGGGATGGCATCATATACGCGGCCATCGGGCAGGACCCCTTCGGACAGGGGCATGATCCCATTATTTATCTCTACAACTACCTGGCAGCCGGGCAAAAACCGCCCAAAGACCATATCCCCACCCGCTTTGATATTGTTGATCAGAATAATGTGGATGATCTTCTGGAAGCGTAATCCCTCNGGGCAGGTCATTACGCAGACTGTATCAATTCGAAGTTCAAAAAGTGGCGTGAAAACGCCACTTTATTACTCCTCGATATGAATGACACTGACAGGACAGCTGTCCGCGGCTTCCCGGGCTGTGTCTTCCGCCTCCTCGGGAACAGTGTCCACGTATGCTTCTGCCAGGTCGTCATCCCCCATCCTGAAAACCTCAGGACATATGGTTGGGCATAACTCACAGGCTATGCATCCGCTCTTGTCAACCCATGCTTTCATGGAAATCACTCTCCTCATAAGGTAGTATAACCTTTAAACATCATATCATATCCTTATTGCTCGATGTGTATAAGTTCAGTTGAATAATCGGTGATTTCAAGCCATCCGTCGCTTTCGATATAGTTTGCCACCGCGGCAAGCATGCTGTCGGCATGGGCAGACTCATTGGAAACGCAAGCAATGCCTATTTCACAGTGGTTCCATGAATCATGGGCGCCGGTTTCGGCGACCGAAACATTAAACCTGTTCTTAATCCGTTCTACCAGGCTTCTTACCAGCCGGCGCTTGTCCTTGAGGGACTGGGGATCGCTGGAGAATAACCGGACCTTCATAATGCCGATAACCATGGATGACCACCCCCCCGTTCATCATCATGACAAAAACGTCTTACTGATCTTGTATAGATTATAATGCATATTCTGAAAATGTAAACTGTCTGCCCCGGAAAACAGCATTAAAACAACAGCTCCTGTTCCCTGGCGGCATCAGGTCCGCTTTCAGAAACAGGAGCCTGGTATTGGATGGCTGCGCGGCTTTATCCTTTTTTGAATAATTGCCGCTTGTCAATGACCCTTTTTGCCTTGCCTTCGCTTCGCTGGATGGTCTTATGCTCAACCAGGCGCACTTTAGCATGGATGCCCAGTGTAGATTCAATGTCATCTCTTATGGTTCTCTCGAGGGCTTCCAGCTTCCTGATCTCGTCAGAGAACAGGCCATTGGTCACCTCGATCTGTACCTCCATGATGTCAAGGTTGTCCTTTCGGTCCACAACAATCATGTAATGAGGCTCCACTTCGGAGTACCTGAGCAGTACAGATTCCACCTGGGATGGAAATACATTCACTCCTCTTATGATCAGCATGTCGTCGGAACGGCCTGTCACCCTGAGCATCCTCGGGAGGGTCCGCCCGCAGGGACATCTCTGCTGATTCAGTATTGTCAGGTCCCTTGTCCTGTATCGGATCAGCGGAAGGGCTTCCTTCGAAATGCAGGTGAAGACCAGTTCACCTTCTTGCCCGTCAGGAAGGACCTCTTCGGTTTCAGGATCAATTATCTCGGGGATAAAATGGTCAGCCTGGATATGGAGGCCGGTCTGGCACTCACAGTCCATGGCCACCCCGGGTCCTACGATCTCGCTGAGCCCATAGATATCGTATGCCTTTATGCCCAGCCGTTCCTCAATCTGGCGCCTCATTTCCTCCGACCATGGCTCTGCGCCGAAGATGCCTATCCTGAGGGACAGGTCCTCCTTCTTCACGCCGAGCTCAGCCATCTCATCTGCTATGTAAAGCGCGTAGGACGGTGTGCAGCATAGGACTGTGGCTTTAAAATCCTTAAGGAGCTGGACCTGGCGTTTTGTGTTCCCCCCTGAAACAGGCACCACAGTTGCTCCAACCTTCTCCGCCCCGTAATGAAGCCCGAGGCCGCCGGTAAATAGCCCATACCCATAGGCTACATGTACGATATCCTTTTCTGTCACTCCTACATTGACAAGGGAACGGGCCATACACTCGGTCCAGATCCCGATATCCCGGTCTGTATATCCCACCACGGTCATCTTGCCGGTGGTGCCTGATGATGCGTGGACCCTGACAACCTGGTCCAGGGGAACCGCAAACATGCCATATGGGTAGTTATTGCGCAAATCGTCCTTATAGGTAAACGGAAGTTTCTTCAGGTCCTCAACCCCGTTGATGTCATCCGGCGTCACCCCTGCGCGCCTCATCTTCTCAGCATAGTAGGGTACATTTTTATAGACCCTTTCAACAGCGGCCTTCAGCCTTTTTCCCTGAAGTTTTTTCAATGCCACAATGTCCATGGTTTCGATTTCGGCGTTCCAATATCCTGCCATTTGATATACCTCCACTCCTCCATATACTCTCTTCGCTGTTCTGCCAACGTCATACACGGCAAACACCACACATTCCTTGCTGCTTGTACAATTAAAAAAGCCCTTCGTCCTCTTATGGGACGAAAGGCTTTCGCTTTCCGCGGTACCACCCAAATTCACTGCATAAGCAGTACACTCTGCCAGGTACGGGATACTGCTGATCCGATACCCTCCTCCAGTAACGCGGAGATACGCATCGGCCTACCACTTCCGCTTCAGCCTATGAGCTCGGGAGCGAACTTCGGCATAGGTTGCGTGAGGGCGCTTTCAGTCAGGGCAACCCCTCCCTGGACACGCTGAATTATACCTACTTTTCTCCGTCATCGCTTGTTCATTTTTCGATAATTCTACCATCAAAAACCGGCAGTGTCAATACCTTGCCGCCATAAGGACCATCGCGTTAAGGGAATCAACCCATCGCAAAGACGCCCGTACAGAGGCTGCGCGCAGGCTCAGAGTGAAACGTCGTCCAAATAGTACCTGCCCTTCACTTTATAAACTAAGACGGCGCCTTCTTCACCATCAAATGAAACATCAACCTCATAACATGTAATGTCGCCATCCTTATCCGTTTCCCTGACCTGGCCGATTTTAACCTTCCTGATCCAGTTATCACCGTATTCGAAGGTCAACATTTCATCCATCCATTGAAGCTGTTCTTTCAAAGAGTCTGTATCATAATAAGATAACAACTCAGCCACTCTTTCCTCTTCAAAGCAGCTCAAAAACAAATCTGTATCCTGATAATCGATAGCTTCAAAAAAAGTGCTTACTACGCCGGTCGCGCTTTTATTCCCGCTGCCGCTGCCGCTGACTGAAATGAACTCGTAAACGTAATCGCTGTCCAGGTAGTACTTTCTCTTGACCTTGACAACGGGGATGGTATCATCCTCGCCGTCCAATGAAACTTCCACCTCATAATATACGACATCGTCGTCCTCATCCACTTCTTCAGCGTCTCCGATTTCAACCTGCTTTCTCCAGTTTTTGCCGAACTCATCGGTCAGCGCTTCATCCCATGCTTTTAGCAGATCCTCCAGTTCGTCTTCGTCGATATAATCCAGGAGTTCATCCGCAGCCTCCTTCTCCAGGCAGTCTATAAACTTTTCGACATCATGCTTGTCTATGGCATCAAAGAAATTATTGATTACACCCTTTATGTTTCCTCCGCTTCCTCCTCTGCCGCTTCCTCCGCAGCCTGCCAGCGCAAAAGCAAAAACAATCACCAGAATGACAGAAATCACAACGGTTTTCTTCACAGTCATTATTATAAACCTCCTGAGATTTGACCCAAAAACGAAATGACTCCCGTGCCGAGAGACACGGGAGTTATCTGTTTACCAGAATACGCTGCTCAATGATGCATCGTCGCTTATATAGAACTTGCCCTTGACTTTCTTGACCTCGAGGTAGCTTTCATCGCCATCTACATCAACTTCCACCTCGTAATATGTAACATTTTTGTCCTTGTCAATTTCCTCGGCCTTGCCAACCTTGACCTTCTTTCTCCAGTTCCTTCCTATAAATTCCTCGAACATCTCGTCGATTAGCTCAAGCTCTTCTTCCAGTTCATCCTCATCAATATAGTCCAATATCTCTTCGCGATCTTCCTTTTCGAAGCAGTTAAGGAACTTCTTTGCATCGTGCTTGTCAATGGAATCAAAGAGAGCGTTAACTACGCTGGTTGCGCCTCCAGCTCCGCCGCCGCCGCAGGCTGTCATGGTCATTACGAAAGCCACCACCAGGACAAGTGATATCGCAGCGGCTATTCTCTTCCTGTTTGCCATAATACCAAAATCCTCCTTAAAAACTAAACTCATTGCCCATCACAGGAGCAGTTCAACAAAATTGTATAACCCCGAATCCTCAAAGTCAACCACAATATTCCTGAACCATAATATGTTGACTAAAAAAAATAATAAAATGCCCCACATCGCGGGGCATGAGCTATCGGCCAATATCAGTAATGGAAATAGTCTTCATCAATATAGTACCTGTCTTTGTCATCTCTCTTGATGCCGAGATATTCGTGCAATTTGCCGTCAATCTCTACCCGGATTTTATATGTATCTCTTCCGGTTCCTTTTTTTTCCTTTCTGCCAATCTCCAAATCTTTAAACCATGACCTGCCGAAATCGTCGATCAGGTCATCCCTCATCTCTTCCAATGCTTCCTTGACGTATTTCTTATCCTCTTTAAGGTCCTTTTGGGTTTCCTTGTCGAACAGCTTAATCATTGCGTTAACGTCTTCTTTATTAATCGCTTCATAATAGGCCTTCGCCAGATCCTTATATTCCTTATATCCGCCCCCTCCGCCTGATAAAAGCAGAATCAGCGCAATAACAAGAACAGCAGCCACCGCAATTATTATACCGGGGTTTAACTTTTTAGCAGTGGTTGCCGGGGCTGATACTGGAGCGGTGTCCGAAGCAGCCTGTGGTGTCCCTTGGGACGGTGCGGGCGCCGGTTGTTCTGCTGCCGGCTGAACAGCGGGCTCCTGGGCAAGCTTAGTACCGCAGGAAGTGCAAAACATCGCACCATCGGCAACTTCTTTCCCACAATTGGTACAGATCATTCAAAAAACCTCCTTTTTATAATTACCGTAAGCATAAACTACCTTGTCAGACTTATTATATCCCCATAAAAATTCAGTGTCAACCTTGGGAAGCCATTATGCGCCTTTATCCATTCCCACCGGCAGTATCTTTGGCAACCTGATATAATAAAGGCATACCCATGTTATATACCATGTATATTTCCTGACACTGCCTTTCGGAGGTTTGCCATGAAGCGTATATTATGCCTGTTTGTGATCTTCCTTGCCATCCTGACCCTCATCCTTGGTGGATGCTCTGTCGAACTTGCCCGTCATAAGACAGCCGACGGGATCAACAAAGCTGTCAGCAAGACCGTAGAAGTCAGCGAGTATGATAAGGGCTCGGTCTTTATGTGGGAGGTCAAGGCCAGGGAGGGCGATGGAAAGCTGTACCTTCTGGGCTCCATTCACGTGGGGAAAGATGATATGTATCCGCTGAATCCCATCATTACCGACGCCTTTGAGAGTTCCGACATCCTTGCTGTTGAATGCGACTCCACATCGGTATTTCAGAGGCCTGATTACNTGCAGCTNATGGAGAAGCTCATGTATACAGATGGCACCGACATCAGGGATCACATACCGGAAGACCTTTACGAAAAGACCGATGCNTTCCTTAGGGAAAAAGGCCTTTCAATCGGTTTCTTCTCACTTTATAAACCTGTTGTCCTTGCCCAGAACATCACCAGCCTCATGCTGGAAGAATGGGGGTATTCTTCAGATAAAGGCATTGATGTTTATTTCATAAACCTGGCCAGGGAAAGAGGAATGGAAATCATTGAAATCGAGTCGGTTGAATTCCAGTTTGATATGCTGGGCGGATTTTCCGATGAGATCCAGATCATGGAGCTTAGGCACACACTGGAGGGTATAGAGACTTCCAGAATCATTTTGGAAGGTATGCTCGAATTCTGGAATACCGGCGATGTCAGAAGCTTTGAAGAGCTGATTTCCCAGGAGGATGACTCATTGAGTCCCGGGGAGAAAGAATTGTACAGGGAATATGAGAAAATAATGTTTGATGATCGCAACCTTAATATGGCAGATAAAGCGGAAGAGTATCTGAAAACCGGGAAAACCACCTTCTATATCGTCGGCGCGGGCCATATGGTGGGCGAAACCGGCATTATAAAACTGCTCCGGGACAGGGGTTACACGGTCGTCCAACAATAAACCTCGGTCCTAAACCGGCATGGCTTCACGGCAGTATCACTTCCTCGAACTCCGCTTTGCTGGCAGCCGGGAATCCGTTGCAGGCATAATAGTATAAGGCCTTTGACGGGCAGGCAAGATTGGCGTAAACAGTCCCGAAAGCACCCAGGTTCTGCTCCACATCAGGGTGTGAAAGGATACCGATATAATCCCGGCGGGGGTCTTCAATTCTCATGCCGGCCAAAAGGCTATCCATGCATTTCAGGCGACTGCCGGATGATGGGTCGCCATTTTTAAACCCCCTGGGCACCGCGGTTGCGACATAATGGTTGGCACCGGCTATATAGGCCTTCCCGCTTTGCCTCTTGACAAAGCCCTTGCAAGTGCACTCATATACCGCATAGGTATTATTCTTGCCGTCAACCGCAAACAGGTTCATCCCGCCATCCCGGACGGTCGCCTGCAGGAGTTTTTCCACATCACCGATGCTGCCGCAGTTCTCAAGGGCCATGCGGATAAAGACAAAGGGCGGTATGGATTTCTCATCAGAACCCGGCATATCCCAGGCAGGAAGATGATTATAATGGAGCCAGAGCTTCCGGGGATTAAAGCCAGTGTGTGAAAACAGCGCTCCTTCCTGCCCGAAGATCACCACGGGAATGCGGCCTTCTTTTTCGATGACGTTTATATTCCGCCAATGGCAGGGTCCGGCATGATCAAAGTTTCTTCCGACCCAAACCGTGCCATCCCGGCAGGCGATAAAGCTTGAGCAGCCGTCCGAAACAAACCGATCGCAGTATATCCACTGGGCTATTCTTTCAAGCTTGACCGCCGAACCGTATGCCAGGCTTTCCACTTCCAGCTGGTACTCTTCCGGGAGTCTTGACAGCAGCGCCAACGCCTCATTCTCAAGCATGCCGAAGTCAAGACGGTAAGCCCTGTCCACGGCCTTTAGAAAATCCTCGATAATGGACCTAAACCGGCCTCTCACCTGTTTGCCCATGTATAATCCAATTTCACAGCCATTGCCCCTGAACTTCTGGATCTGGTAGCCTCTCATCCCGCACCCCTCCCCCTTATACATATGCACGGGAAGTAAAAATAAAGTATGAATTTATCCGGGCAGAAAAAGCGGCCCCCTCCCCGTGATGAACGGGAAGGGAACCGCCGTCTTCCTTTGTTTTTGCTTTATGGGATTTTCAGCCCGGGAATACTACCTTATGGTGATCAGTACAACCTTGCCGCCATATCCGACGGGTTTGTCCAGGTATATGGAAATCTGCCTCCTGTTGTCCCCTTTGACAATTTCAGATGTTCCTGCCTGTACCCATTTTTCGCCATCATATTTCAGTATGGAAACATCGCTTCTGTATCTGTAAGTTGCCCCCTTCATCCTTATCCTTGAGGAATCCACGGCTTCAACCGTGCTTCCGGTTACCGTGGGCGAAATGCCATGTTCAGCACCAGTAACGGCAACACCGTTGAACTTGACCCTGAGGACCTGCCCCTGGAAAATGCCGTCATCGTCTTTATATGTATAGACATATTCATTACCGTTGATCATAATATTGGCTATTTTCAGGGTTCCGGTCACAGGGCTGTATGTGGATGTAACACTGGTCACCAAACCATATGCCACCCCCTGGTCCAGGATGTTGTCAAAACAGATTACATCAATGTCCTGGAAATCTCCGGTCTTTCGCAGGTACAGTACCCTGCCCGGCTGGATACTTCCATCGGGAAGATCTGACCACTTAATGACAGAGGCAACGCTGTCGGTGCCATAAATATTTTCGATTATGTTGAAAATCACCACATCATTTGTAACCGTGGAAAAGTCCATCATACGGTTCTCCTTGTCGATGCGGGAAACGAAGGGTTTGCTGTAGTCCAGGCGGATCAGCCTGACGGTATCGTAATCATTATGGTCCTTGCCGGCCTTAACGATCTCATAACGCGCGATCCTGCCTTTTTCCACGATTTCATTCTTTTCGGTCAGGTACGTTTTCTTAGTCCCATTGGCATGGAGCAGCGAAACATAATGGAGGGTTTCCCCGTAATCCTCTATGTCGGTGGATTTCCTGTCGTAGGCATCAAGAACCAGTACGAAGTCCCTGTTATCGGAATCGCCGTGCAGGATGATGTCAACAGCCTTTCCGTCGCTGGCCAGAAGCACCCTGGCCGTTTGATCCACCTCCACGCCTCCCGTGCCTATGATCTTCTCAATGGGAAAATCGTCCGAAAGGGGATAGCTTATACCATCGACCTCGATGAACCTGGGGGAAATCTTGTTGGGCAGTATGCCTGTGACCTCCCCCGATATGCTATTGGCGTATATGATGACATAAGGGTTTTTGTACCATATATCGGTAATCTCGTAGACCACATCCTCGCTCTCGATCTGGGCTGGGGAAATATATTTCCCTCCCCTGTCAATAGTCTTGCCCCCGTACAGTCTCTCAAGCATGCTGGCGGTCATGCCCGGGTCAATCACCCTGGGATCCGAATTCAGGGGATCAAACAGGACACCGTAGCCGGTTCCATCGCTTCTCGTCCCGATGACCACCGATGAGTTGGTTTTCAGGCTGGCATTTACAATTTCGAAGCCTGCGGGTGCGGCATGGTAATACCAGGTTACATTCGCGGGCAGGTATTCGGTCTTCCCGTCATTGGTCAGGATACTCCCGGATGAGGCATACCTTACCGAGAACTCCCGGTAGCTGAGGCCGGCCATTGCAAGCTTAACCACCTCACCGTCCTTCAAACGCGCGATGTACTGCCTGCCCGCCTGGGGTATGGGCAGCGAGGACGCAAGGTCATACACGCCCGTGTCGGTCACAATCCTTCTCTCATTGGAATTTTTGCTGATCAGGCTGTTCTCGAGGATGATCATGCGCCTGTAGACGCTGACCGTATCAACAAAGTCCCGGGCATCCCCGAAGACCTTCGTGTTAAGAAGTCTTTCGGCCATGACAGCGAGCTGGCCCCTGGTCACCGCCGACCTTGCCGAATATTTTATTCCATCCAGGATTCCCAGGCTGGCCATCAGATTGATATACTTATCAGGATATCCGCCTACAAGGCTGTAGTCATTGTAGCGCAGAAGATCGGTGAAGATCTCCGATACCTCGGCGAAAGTAACGCTTTCTTCAGGATGGAACAGCCCGTCGGGCCTTGCGCGCATATAGCCCAGCTTCACCGCGGCGCCAATATATTCGGCAGACCATCTGTTTGGCGCCACATCTGAAAAAAGGCCGGTGTTTTTATACAGCGAGGCTTTATCCTCATGACCGTTCAGCAGGATAATAACTGTCGCCAGCTGCTCCCTGGTCACAGCGCGTTCCAGATCGGCCTTGTCGGGTTCAGCGGGTGAGAAGATCCCCAGATCCATCAGCCACCGCATGCTCCGGGCATAATCAGGTTCAGGCCGGGTTGACGCATAAGACGGCAAAGCCGCTGAAAACCCGGCAAAAATGAAGGTTATGGCCAAAAGGGCCACAAGTGTTTTTTTCATTACCAACTCCCCCTGAAATACTTAAAAAGTCTATCTGAACATCAACCGGACAGCGGGTCATTACATGGCCAGGCGCTTTGCCTTCAGTTGGCTCCTGCCGCCGGGAAACCCTGTCATACTGTTCTGTCCTATAATACATGAAGAATGGCGTTAAAGTCTGATTCGGGAAGCATGTCGGTACTGCCTCCTGCACTGGTTATGGCGCGGTGTCCTCCATCAGCTTATGGGTTTCCATCCATCTTCGGTACAGCGCCTCCAGCTTTGCGGAAAGCTCATCCTTCTCAGACAGCAGTTCTTCCAGCTTTACATAATCGGAGGCATTGTCTTGCATATCCTGTTCTATATCCAGAAGCCGCGCCTCTGTTTCGGAAATATCGGCCTCAATGACCGCCAGCCTCTTTTTCAGGGTCCCGGGACCGGGTCTCCTGGCTCTCTGCTGTTTGGGTTTGGCAGTCCTGTTTTCCCCGGAAGACTCCCCTTTTTTTTCTTCCTCCAAGATCCTTTTGTATTCCCTGAAGGATTCGTAATCGCCGTTAAAACGGAGCAGCTTTCCATCTTCCAGTTCACAGACCGAGGACGCGAATTTCCGGATAAAATAACGGTCGTGGGACACAAACAGGATGGT
>JGI24714J26587_10001478_pt1 | contig 16441 bp, 16 predicted proteins | sample BioPla4DNA2_FD_26587 | JGI IMG/M metagenome (IMG submission 26587)
ACGCTTATATTTTTCAAGGTACAAAATTTTATTTCTAAAAACTGCAAAATATTTTACCGCCGAGGTAATTTACACACTATTTTGGACTTGACTCTTTTATTATTCTTTTACTTTCTTGTTTTATATGTACTGTCTCATATGATTTTTATTCTTTTTTAGTCTTTATATTTTTTATTATATTTTATTCTTTATCTTCTTTATTATATTATAACAATGTCGGTTATGGGAAAATCCATAACCGACATTGTTTAAAAATCAATTCTTTATTTTGCATAAGCACATATAAAGTGAAAGTCTTGCTGATTAGAACTTAGCATAGTCATCATATATACGATTTCTAGCAGCACGCTCTTCAGGACTTAACTTCTGTGCTCCATCGATGTCATATGCACCAAAGGTGTCGTATAGTCGAGAGTATTGGTCAACCTCTATATAGGTAACCCAAGGTAACCAATGATAGTGGCTTGAAAATACCTGGTCAGCAAATCTGCCGCCTTCATGGGACAAACCTGGTAGTGCATATCCAAAACTACCGTCCACATCATTGGCCTGTCGAGTATTATCATGAATAAATTTGGCAAAATCTAAATAATGCTCATCACCGGTGATGACATACAATCTGTAGTAGATATATGAGCAAGCTGCCATATACATATCACCACCGCCTCCTCCTATGGTGACGGGGCTTTGTCCGCTGAAGGAATTCTTAGTAAATGGATGATTTGGCCAAGGTACTTCCATCGGGAATGACCATACATATGTCCAGGTTTCNGTATAATCCGCAGCAGCAATCAATGCTTCTAGCCACTTTTCTTCTCCGGTCAAATCATATAAAGCTAAGAAACCAAACATTGCATAAATACCTGACTCATTATCCATTACATCGGCATTATCGCAGGTAGAACCACGGTACTCCATTTTCTTATAGGTATTATTATAAGCCCATTCTCCAGCCTTGAGTGCTGCCTGTTTATACTTTTCATCACCAGTTACCAGATAAAATTGGATCAAGAATCGTACAATACTAATGGTATTGGCCTTGGAATCCATTCGCATAGAACCGTCATCTTTATTATAGGCACGATAATAACTACCATCCTCATTTTGAATACGAACCAGCCAGTCCGCTGCCTTTCGACAGAACTCTAACCATTCAGGACGGTCATCACCTTTTTTCTTCATATATACATAAGCATCTAAAATATTTTCAAGGCCGTCGGCAATCATTCTGGTCCAGAAGGGCATAGGTTCAAAATCTTCAATAGTAGGATTGTAGCATACATTGGGTGCCCCAATGTCAGTCATAGCAGTTCTTACCCAGAAATCAATTATGTTTACACCTTTTTCATATGACTCAGGTCTATTTTCCTTATCACCATATCGAATTAACTGGTAGCCGATACCTGGTTGTTGACCTACAAAACCGAACTGGAAGGATACACTGGATACATCCAACTGAGGTAACTGGCAGGAGAAGGGCAGTCCCCAAGAATCTCCATATTGTTTGGTAAGCTTGGTTAGTGACTCCATGCAGTTGCGATACTGGAGTTCATGATCAACTTCAAAATAAGGTTCTCTTAATCTATCATATACAGTTCTCCAGGCATCACGCATCATAGAGTAATAATCATCATATTGACCAAAGTTTATAGCAATAGCAAAACTATGGGAGAATCCCTCCTCCATTGGATGGAAGGTCCTAGTCAAGGTTTTTGTATCATAGTCGTAATCAACGTTATATCTCTTGGTCCTTGGCAATTCACCGTCTGTGCCTGGATATACATAATCAATAGTGAGACCATCACGGACTGTATCAATTTCTTTACGCAATGGGAAGCCGTAATATAGATAATTTAATGTTTTGTTTTCAGGTTTACTAACCCCTATTGCTCCTATAGTAAATTTAGGATCTACAATATGTTCAGAACGTACAAAATTGAGATCTCTCATGGTGATATCAGCAGCCCAACGTGAAAACATGACCATCTCACCNGATGCCCTGTTTTGTACAGCAAACAGCGGTAAAGTATACATTACTTCATTTCGCCAGAAATATTCACAATCTAGATCGTAACCAACCACATGGGGAGCAGCGTATTCATTTTGTCGATACCAATTAGCCGGTGCGAAATAATCATAGTCACGCATATTATCGGAAGCAGCAAGTACTAATGCGAATTTAGAAGCAAAACCAAAATCATCTACTTTTTTAAGGACTTTTACAGTCCGGCTAACCTTAAAGCCAGAGCCCGAAGTTTCATATATATCAGTGAAAGCTAACTCAGACCCTGCAGGAGATTTTAATACCCCTTTTGCTACAATTCGTCCCTCTTCTTCACAAATATCATCATATGCTTTGTCATAAAACTCGGTAATTGACAAGGCTGTTTTTATAAAAGCATACATGGGACGTTTGTTGTAGTATAGCAGTGAGCCATCTTTTAAAACCTGGATACCACCATTTTCAAACCGTATAGCATATTTTCCTGAGCGAATTTCCATATTACTTCCTCCCAAATCTATATATTTTCTATAACATTACACGATTTAGTTATGCTTCCATTGCTACTAACTTTCGTGTATTTTTTTCATCTCAATAGTAGGAAAGCACGATATACTGGAATTTTGTTTATTAGGTGTAATCGTCTTTTTAAACATTGTTTTTTATTTAACATTATCTAATATCTGTATAAACAATTATAAGACTCAGACTAAAGAAAAAATATTAAGGCGCAAGAAGGTATAACCCTTCGCCATCCATTGCGCCTTCATTAAGCCTTTACAGCACCTATCATTATACCTTTTACAAAATATTTCTGTAGGAACGGGAAAAAGCACATAACTGGAACCATTACCACCATAATCGTAGCACTTTGAATTCCTTCCGTAAATCTAGGAATACGCGGTCCTGCTATTGATAAGGAGTCCATTATAGATGAATCCATAACAATATTCCTGAGTACAAGCTGCAATGGTATTAAATCTTTCCGTCTTAGGAAAATCATGGCATTAAACCATTCATTCCATCTATCTACAGAATAGAAAAGTAAAACAGTTGCAAGTATTGGTTTTGATATGGGCAGAATTATTCTAAATAGAATACGCCACTCTCCCGCACCATCTATTTTTGCTGATTCTACCAGAGCTTCAGGTAATGAGAGCATATATGTTCTCATTATTATAAAGTAGAAGGTGTTAACACCATATGCAAGTATTACTGACCAAAGAGTATTAGCAATCCCTAGTTCAAGCATCAATAGATATAAGGGTACAATACCGCCATTGAACAGCATTGTGAGCAAAATAGCATAAAACATAAACTTTGCTCCTGGATAATTGGTGCGACTTAAGCCATAAGCTAAGCTAGTTGTTAAAAACATATTTAGTGGTACACCTATCAGGAGTATCAATGAAGTTGTTTTATAACCAATAACGATACGTGGATCCTGGAATAGTCTGTAATAATTATCTATGGTTGGTCTCTTTGGGATTAATAGTAGCGTACTCTCCAAGGCCTCCTTTTGGGTTGCAAAGGATGTGGCTATAACGCTAATAAAGGGAACAACAATTATAATTGCAAAAACAAGTAGTATAAGCAAAAATATAGCGTCTAAAAACTCAAATCTGTGACGGCTATAATTTTTTCTTTTCTTTGCTATTTCCATAACTTTCAACTCCTTCTTTTTATCAGCCTAACAACCCTGTTCCATCTACACGTCTGATGATACGATCAGCAGTTAATAACAGCAGTAGATTAATTACTGACCTGAAAAGAGATACTGCACTAGAAAAGGAAAAGTCAACAGAACCACTAAAAGTAATTCTATAGATATACATATCAAGAATTTCTGCTACTTTTATAGTGGCAGGGTTGCTCAGATTAAATATCTGATCAAAACCACCTGACATAAGGTTACCTACAGCTAAAATAAAAAGAACAACTATAGTGGATTTGATACCAGGTAGAGTAATATGCCATATACGCTGTAGTCTGGATGCTCCATCAATCTCGGCTGCTTCATATTGTTCAACGTCTATTCCTGATATAGCTGCCATATAAATAATTGCACTCCATCCAGCACCTTTCCATGCATCAGTTATAAAAACAAGGGGACGGAAATAAGCTGGAGTTCCCAAGAAACTTATAGGCTCAATATTAAACAGCGCCACTAGAAGNGAATTAACTAATCCTTTTTGTCCAAGGATATTTAGCATAACACTGGCAACGATAACCCATGAAAGAAAATGGGGGAAGGTATAAATTGATTGAAGAATCTTTTTAGTTCGGTTCAAGCGCACTTCATTTATAATAAGCGCTAGTAAAATAGGAAAAGGAAATACAAATATTAACCTACCCACATTAATAATTAGAGTTGTAAATATAGATTGTACAAATGCAGGATCTTGGAATACGTTTCTAAAATTATACAATCCGATCCATGGGCTACCGAATATCCCTAGCTTAGCTATAAACTTCTTAAATGCCAAGCTTAAACCATAAATCGGGATATAAGCAAAAATCGCATACCATATCAGACCAGGCAGGACTAATATATATCTTTCCCTATTCTTATAGATGTTAACCCAAGTACGCGCAATTCGACTTTTGAAGTCGGGTTTATCCATATAACCTGAGGCTTGGCTCATCATTTTCATTCCTTTCATGTCTAAATATTGTTATTGCCAAGGACAGGAAACCTGCCCCTGGCAATAAGTGTAAATCTCATAGACCGATTGTTACTGACACTATTTGCTGTTTAGTTCGTCTAGCACTGGTTGAATAATGGACATCTGGGATTCAATCCATTGATTATAGAGTTCAACCAAGTGATCTTCGCTAGTCGCGGTTGTGATCAAATTAGCATATTCAGTAGGATAATCAATACTTCTAGCCCTACGCATATTTTCAGTACCATGTGTCCATACAGTCCAGTCAACCTTTGTAAAGGTTTCAGGAGTTGACAGATCGTAACGATTCTTATAGAGAGCTTTAGACTCTTCACGGTACTTTTCAGGTATGTTGGGGTTATCAAAGGCAAGGTCATCCCACAGGATAACAGAGCCTACTACGTGACCCAAGCTTGGATATTTAGCCTCTCCTGGAGGTCCTACTAATAGTACATCTTCATCCAACAGAGAAATAATATTACCGTTTTCATCTCGATCCCAGTCTACTCCTTTTAGACCCATGGCTGTTTGTACATATCCGTCTTCACTGCACTGGAATTCCATTACATCCATCCAACGCTCAAAGACTTTATCTTCAACGCTTGGGCTAAAGATTATTGCTCCCCAGAAGTTGATCAGATCTCTTTGATGATAGTTTCCGTCTGTTCCTAATAGTGTAGCANATTTCATGTCATCGGGGTCATTACCTGTATCATTCATGAAAGTTTCGCGATNATTCCAAACGTCAGCTGTTTGTCCGCCAAGATATGAAACACCAGCTATTCCTAAGGTTTGGAATTTCTCCAAATCCTGCTCATGTTGCAATAGATAGAATTCAGGATCTAAGAGACCTTCTTTGTATGCTTGATACCATAATTTTAGTCCTTCAAGGGTTTGTTCAGCTGTAGCACCCCATACATATTGTCCACTCTCATCCTTATAGAAAGTATNCCAATGTGTGCTATTAGCTTCTAGGAAAAATCTCGCAGCGTTTCCAGCTGTCATAGAGATTGGAATAAGGTTGCTACCTAGATTATCGGGATCCTGTTCTTTAATAAGGCGTGCAATTTCTAATACCTCTGGTATGGTGTAATGATCCTTAACTTCTTTACCCACAGCTTTGATCCAGTCTGTTCTTACCCATAGAGACCAGTGGTCAGCAAGAGGATCACCAGGTAGGTTGTAGAAGAACCTTGCACGAGGGATAAAGTATGTGCCTTCAAAAAGTTCTTCAAGCATAGGTCCAAGGGTGGTAACTCCATATACCTCTGCTACTTTGGGCCATCTTGTCTTCCAGTCATCGGGTAAGCGCTTAATTAGCCCTTGCTCAACGAAATTAACAGCATCAGCGTGAGTTCCTTCTCCATAGTTGTAAATGGCTACATCGGGCATGTTCTGTGCCATAATCCAGGTGCTGAGCATGCTGTGCCATTCGCCCCATGGAATGTTTGTGGTTTCAAACACATAGTTGAACTTTTCGCTCATCCATTTTACATAGTCGTCACCTTCAGTAAAGTCAAATCCCTCAACAACTTGAGGACATGCATAGGTGATGGTGACCTTTTCTTCATACTTCTTCTCTGCTGATTCATTCTCGGAGGATTCGTTATTGTTAGTAGCCTGGTTATTCTGAGTATCTGGAGCCTCCGTTTGGTCATTAGATGAGTCTTTGCCTCCACATGCAACTAGTCCTAATACTAGAANAGCTGCAAGNAGAAGACANATGAAACGTTTCACGTTTTTCATTTGGTTGTTCCCTCCAAATTCTTTTTTTTTGGGATCCCATTGCATCAACCAATAAATACACTTGATTTGCTCCATATTGCCGCTGTGGGATTTAGGAGTTGCAAATATGGAACAACAATCTTAGTAAATATATAAGATTATGAAAGTGCAATTATGCATTATATTTTGATAGATTATAATATTGTTTATAATTTATCAAAGTTAAAGATAATACTATAATGCATAAGCTGTTTAAGAAACAGTTGATGCAATAGAATCTTTTTATGCTAGTAGCATAAATTTGGTTGCGATTATATGTATATAATATACAAAGCAATTGCATTTGTCAAGTTGTGCGATACGGTTTTTTCATAAAACATTCATCCATTTATCTCCATCGGGGTGTGGACATCTTCCCCTTTTATCTAATGCACGTATCTGCACAAAACATCCACATTTCATGCAAATCATGTCATTAACACATGAATCGCAGCTTGAACATATTTGTAGCCTTTTTTCATACACCTTTTCTTCAACCAAATCGGCACCTAAATTTATTTTATCCCTTATCAAATCTTCTATGTATCCAGGAGGAATATTTGAATTTTTGGAACAAGATGGACATGGTCCTGACTTCAAGCTCATCTTGTTCCAACCTCCATACATACAATAGCACATGGGGGCAACTCGAAATCAATCTTACCGTTCTCAACCTTAAACCCTGTGAATTCTTTTGTAGTAACATTATCAGGATTATCAAAAGTATTATGAGCTGTAACATCTCCTTCCAGTATTCTGCCAGTAACTCTCAGTGGAACTTCCCCAGCAAAATCCAAAGAGCCTTTAGCATTAGCACTAGCTGAGATATTCACCAGCGTAATGTTTATATCCCCTTCAGAATTTATAGATGCCGAAATATCAATTTGAGGTAAATTACGCTCTATTCTTTCAGGCCTTTCTTCCCATGTTATGGGGATATAATATGCATCCTGATGACCTTTATAAAGATCAAATACATGATAAGTAGGAGTCTTGATCATCTTTTCTCCCTCTGTAAGGATGATGGCCTGTAACACATTGATAGTTTGAGCAAGGTTAGCAAGTCGAATCCTATCAGAATATTTATGGAAAATGTGGAACATCAATGCAGCACATAAAGCTGAGCGCATAGTGTTTTGTTGATATAGAAAGCCTGGATGGGTTCCCGGTTCATTATCCACCCAAATTCCCCATTCATCCACAGCAAGGAGAACCTTCTTTTCTGGATCATAATAATCCATTATACTTATATGTTGTTTAATTAAATCTTCTTTCTTTAAGGTATTTAGAGCTGTCTCATACCAACTCTTCTCAGTAAAGACAGTACCATGGGATTCTTCACCTGGTTTTACATAACAATGTACAGAAAGACCGCCCATCAAACTACTAGGTATCTTTTTCATTAGAGTTTCTGTCCATTCCAGATCTTCTGCATTTGAACCGCCAGCAATTCTAATTAGTTGAGGAGCCTTCCACCAATCGGTTTTTCCCATAGCTTGATAATTTCTTACATAAGTTGCATATCTTTTGTATTCATGGGCGTAGTATTCTGCTTCCATAAAGCCGCCACAACCCCAATTTTCATTACCTATGCCAAAAAACTTAATCTTCCAGGGTTCATCACGGCCATTTTTTCTTCTTAATTGAGCCATGGGAGATTCTCTATCATCGGTCAGGTATTCTACCCAGTTTCTCATCTCACGCACAGTTCCGCTACCCACATTGCCACATATATAGGCCTCACAGCCGATCTGCTCACAAAGATCCATAAATTCATGAGTACCAAAATGGTTGTTCTCCACCATACCACCCCAGTGCACGTTCACCATTGGTACACGTTCTGACTTGGGGCCTATCCCATCCATCCAATTATAGTCATCTGCAAAACAGCCTCCAGGCCAGCGAATGTTGGGAACTTTAATAGCCTTCATTGCCTCTACTATATCGGAGCGAATCCCACGAACATTTGGTATCTTAGAATCCTCTCCTACCCAGTAGCCATCATAAATACATCTTCCAAGATGCTCAGAAAAGTGTCCATAGATGTGCCTGTCAATTTTGGGTCCTTTGTTGCGAATATCAATAGTTGCTTTCAAATCATCATTCTCCTTTCTATATACACATTATTATGTTTATAAACACCAGTTAACCCCTTGGGTAACCAGTATGTTTGGCTATTATTAACCGCTTCTTATCTCCTGTAGCTTTTTCTGAAGATCTATCAAATGTTTCTTTTCTTCATTGAGCAATTTCCTAAAGGCCTCCTTAGCCTCTACTAGCTTGGAATATATAATCATCTCAGTGTAAAATAGTATTGAATCCTTTTCAGCTTGGATACCTAACTTCAAAGCATCTTCAGCATTATCAATATTCTCTAAAATCTCGTCTAACTTCTCATCGCTAGGAAAAACCACGGTTTCAACCATTGCTGATAAATAATTTGATATATCAGGATTGAATAGGTAAGTATCGTCAAACTTTTCTTTATAATTGGCAGCATTCTTATACAACTCTTCAAAGGTTTCTTTATGTTCTCTTTCCTGCTGGGCTAGATCCATGAATATTTCCTTTATCTCTTCCTTGTCTAGCTTATTGCCAACAGTAGTATAAAATCTTTCTCCCCTTTTCTCAATGTCCATGGCCATCTTTATAGCTTCTAAATCGTTAAAGAAAAACCTCACTAACTTCTCACCTCCTATATATAGACGCCACTTAAACGTCCTATTTTAATTAGCTTTGAAGATTTTAAACACTTTATACTATAAGTTTAACATGGCTGTTAAGTAAATTATATATCTTGATACATACATAATCAACAATATATATATTTTAAGTTATATAATGCGAAATGGCCGGCAAATTACCGGCCTCTGCCATGTGTTTTGTCATTAGTCAATTGGTTCAAACATATCCTTTTCTACACCACACTCAGGACACAACCAATCATCTGGCAAATCTTCAAAAGCTGTTCCTGGTGCAATCCCTCCATCGGGATCTCCCAATTCGGGATCATAGATATACCCACATACAGTGCACTCATACTTTTGCATTTTAATATCTCCTTCCGCTTTCATTTCATTTTATTATGTAATATTAGTTATCACATATTTTTTACCCATTTTTTATCTTCTAAAACACAAAAATTAAAAATTACCATCATTAGTAAAAATATAATTTCAAGCTTGAGATTTAAGCTCCTTAATTCGTTCCTGTAATTCCTCAATTCTCTGAAAACGCTCAGTTATTTCTTGGCATAAGTTATCAATTCTTTCAGCAGTTTCTTCTCCAAGATGCGCCCTATAGACTGCCTCACCAATTTGGGTATAAAGCTTTTTTATAGCCGCCTCCTCCTTGCCAATTTCAATATTGAATTTACCTATCTCTACTATTTGCTGGGATCTATCTCCAACGATTTTTACAGTTTCACCGATTTTTTTGCCTAAATCATCAAAAAAATCCACAGCCCATCCACTCCTTTCTTAGTATAAGTTATATTGCATTGTTGTACCAGTTCAACACTTGTATTATATCAAGCAAAATGGCTATTTGGGTTTATGAAAACTTAAGATTAGTTTTCCCAAATCAGCCATAAATATGAATGTGAACAAGTACAACATATATTATATTCTTTGTAAGGTAATGTTTTAATGACCTATAGCTCTATAAATTTCTTCCCTTACTCTACTATCCTTCTCCTGTATCAAGGCTTTCTTTAAAATATCATTAAAGCCGTCAGCTTTAATTTTGCCTATAGCCCAGGCACTATGACCTCTAATAGGGGGATGGGGATGCTTTAACAAAGAAATTAAATAGGGCATATATGATTCATCCTTGCTATTGCCTGCCAAAATTACAGCCATGGATAATACTTTCTGTGCCCTGGCATAATTTTTCCCTATAAGCTCTCCCATATTATTCATTCTATTTTTTAAACCTGTTGACCATTCTTCTAATATATCTTTTATTTTAAAAAGCTCCATTTCTTCAGAAGAGGGCAGCTTAGCTTCTAGCATGCCTTTTCTATTAAAAGGGCATACCATCTGACATATATCACAGCCCAGCATTCTGCTACCCATCTTCTCCCTTATATTTATGGGTACGAAATCCGAAGACAACATATAATGCCTAATGCATTTGCTAGGAATAACTTGTCCTTCCTTCTCAATAGCTCCAGTAGGACAAGCTCTCATACACAAGTCGCAATCTCCGCAGTCAGAAATCCTATCCATGCTATTATCAGGAGTCAAAGGGGCATCAGTTAAAATATAATGAAGACTTATCCAGGAGCCGTATTCTGGAGTATGGATAAGAGCGTTTTTACCAAAATATCCTATCCCTGCTCTATAGGCAATTTCTTTAGCTGGTAAATTAGGTTGAACTACTGTCTTATAACCAGCTTTTTCTAAAAAATCTCCTAGCTTGTAAGCAGCCTGGCGACCTTGAGGATATTCCTTATAGTATGCCGAAAATCTACCTATGCCCTTAGGAAAATTAGCTTTATAGGGAGTATGAGACCATACTGCTACTACTATGGACCTAGCTTCAGGCATAATCTCCTTGGGATCATACTTTATATTTTTCCAAAGGTAGGCTGAATCTGGATCCTGTTCTTTCCTAATCTTGATTTGACAATTCCATAGTCCCAAGGGCTTAGAAGTTGTGACTCTAATAAGTCCAAACCCTAGCTTTGTGCCGTATTCAATTAGTTGTTTTTTTAATAAATCCTGTCCCATAGTTACTCTCCATAAAAGCTACATAAATTAAAAACCGAGAGACCTAATGCCCCTCGGTAGTTAGCAATTTTCTAAAACACTTTAGGAACTAGGCCTACCTTTCTATATACCTTTCTAAGGGTTTTGTATGAGAGCCTCTCAGCCCTTTGTGCCCCTTCTTTCATAATTTCATCTAAGTAATCCTTATTTGCCATTAGTTCCTTATGCTTGTCTTGAATAGGTTTTAAAGTTTCTGCAACAACTTCAGCAACGGCTAGTTTAAAATCTCCGTAACCCTTACCCTCAAACTCTTTTTCTATGTCCTCAAAGGACTTTCCTGTAATGCTAGAATAAATGTTCATTAGGTTGCTAATGCCAGGTTTTTTGTCCACATCATATCTTATAACTGCTTCTGAATCTGTAACCGCCCTCTTGAACTTTCTAATAATCACATCGGGAGGGTCTAGGAGATTGATATAGGCATTAGGATTTTCGTCGGATTTTGACATCTTCTTTTCTGGCTGCTGAAGGCTCATAATCCTAGCTCCTACTTTAGATATATAAGCTTCTGGTATTTTAAATACATCACCATAGATGTTATTAAACCTTTGAGCAATATCTCGTGTTATCTCTAAATGTTGCCTCTGGTCATCACCTACAGGCACCAAGTCCGTTTGATAGAGAAGAATATCCGCAGCCATCAATACAGGATATGTAAAAAGCCCTGCATTGATATTATCAGAATGTCTTTGTGCTTTTTCTTTAAACTGTGTCATTCTATTAAGTTCGCCCATATAAGTAAAGCAATTTAAAATCCACGCCAGCTCTGCATGGGCGCTGTTGTGAGACTGTACAAACAAAATGCATTTCTCTGGATCTAGTCCACAGGCTATATAAAGAGCAAGCAAGGACCTTGTCCTTTTTCTCAGTTCGGCTGGAACCTGTCTCACCGTCAAAGCATGAAGATCAACTATACTATATATACAATTATATTCATCCTGCAGGGGAAGCCAGTTTATTATAGCTCCAAGATAGTTACCCAAAGTCAAATTCCCTGAAGGCTGAATACCGCTAAATATAATCTTCTTGTCTTGATTCATGGTCACGACACATCCTTTTTTCTTCATATGTTCTATATTGTAGCATCAATCTATTAATAAATTCAAGAGGAAGGCAAATAGTTTTTAAGCTTACTAAGATCTTCTAAATAGATTTCCCTAAGTTCCTTTCTATATATTATACTAGCAGGATGATATAAAGGAAACAATGTTATAGGTAACTTTTTGTCTCCTAACTCCACATCCAAAGGAGTTCCGTGAACTTTCCCAATAGTTAGCTTTGGATTATTTGCTAAGGTTTGAAGAGCTATATTGCCTAGACTCACCACCATAGAAGGCTTTACTATGCTTAACTCTTTAAATAGCCAACTTTTACTCAGTCCAATCTCTTCCTTGTTTGGAGGACGGTTGGATATACCACCAGTATCAGGGTTCACCTTAAAGGGTCTAAATTTAACTACGCTTGTAATATATAATTCATCCCTATTTAAGCCCAGTATTCCTAAAAATTCATCCAAAATCTTTCCAGCTTGTCCTACAAAAGGACGTCCTTGTACTGTTTCATGCCGTCCCGGTGCTTCTCCTACTAGTGCTAGCTTGGCATCAAGATTCCCTTCTCCATATACTAAGACCTTATTTTGATTTTTATATATATCTTTAAAGTATAGGCTATATTCCCTATTTAATCTTTCCATACGTTTCTGTTTGGATGGTCTCATGAATCCTAAATCTCCTTTTTAAATTTATATCTCCCTCTTATAAATATGAGCACTCTTTAGATAATCATCTCATTTTTCTAATTCAATAATCGTTATTATATGAACTTAATAAACAGTTGATAGGTAATATTAATTTTACATTGCTTTATTGATTTAGTATAGTAAATTATGCTAATATATACCTTAATCTATTGTACTAGCTCAACAGCTATCTTTCACAGATAATAATGGATGTTGATAACAAATCAGTGATGAACCCAACAGTCCATAGCCATAATAAATTTGAACTAGCAGGATAAATTTAATCATTTATATTATTTTGATGATAAAATTTTGTGGTATACTATTATAATAGAAAAAATCTTGAAAATAATTATTGGAGTTTTATGGGAGATGATGATATGAATAAATATTATGAAAAGCATAAAGCTATACTTGATCAACTAAAGGGTGGAGTAATAATGGATGTAACCACCCCGGAACAAGCTAAAATTGCCGAAGAAGCTGGTGCCCGGGCTGTCATGGCTCTAGAACGAATACCAGCTGATATTCGAGCAGCTGGCGGCGTAGCAAGAATGAGCGATCCAAAAATGATTAAGGAAATTCAGGAAGCAGTCTCTATTCCAGTTATGGCAAAGGTTCGTATAGGTCATTTTGTAGAGGCCAAAATTCTAGAAGCAATTGATATCGACTTCATCGACGAAAGTGAAGTTCTAACTCCTGCAGATGATAGATTCCATATAGATAAAAAGGCCTTTAAAACTCCTTTCGTATGTGGAGCAAAAAATCTCGGCGAGGCTCTTAGAAGAATCGAGGAAGGCGCTGCCATGATTCGAAAGGCCTTTAAAACTCCTTTCGTATGTGGAGCAAAAAATCTCGGCGAGGCTCTTAGAAGAATCGAGGAAGGCGCTGCCATGATTCGAACAAAAGGTGAACCGGGAACTGGAGATATTGTTCAAGCAGTGCACCATATGCGAACCATTAATCAAGACATTGCAAAGCTTAGAGCTATTCGCAAAGATGAGCTTCACTACTATGCAAAGGAGCTTCAGGTTTCCTATGAACTTGCTCTCTATGTTCATGAACACGGCGCCTTGCCTGTACCCAACTTTTCCGCCGGTGGAGTAGCAACCCCCGCTGATGCTGCTTTAATGGTTCATCTAGGCGCGGAGGGAGTATTTGTAGGATCTGGTATATTTAAGTCTGGAAATCCTGTTAAGAGAGCTAAAGCTATAGTAGAAGCTGTAGCTAACTACCAAGATTTTAAGCTTATAGCCAAATTATCCGAGGATCTAGGAGAAGCAATGGTGGGAATAAACCCAGATGAGATTGAAATAATAATGTCCAACAGAGGGATTTAAATTGCCTATCCCAGAATAAATTGAAGTAAGAGAATTAATATTACTCCTGGTATTCCTAAAAATCCTACTATTAGCGCTGTAACGGGATTGATGGCCACTTTAACGTGGATCAATCCTCCCACTAAATTTAAGAGCCATAGGATTATGCCTCCTAACAAGCCGTTATATATAAATTTTAGAATTTTCTTTAATGGAACTAATAGAAACCAGCCAACTATATACAGGAGCACTAATCCTACAGCATAGCCTATAATAACACCAAAGGGAATATCCAATCCCATATATACCATACCCTCATTTCAGAATGCATTCATTAAATATATATGGACTGGTATTCCCTTTTATGCCTTCTTTGATGTTAATTGATAATTTCTTCCTTAAATATCTGCTCATTTCGGATACCAGAAATTCGCGCTTGTTTGATCAGATACATATACCTTCGCTTAGCTGCTTCTAACCTGTATATGGCATAATCCACTAGATCTGGCTCACTTACATTTTCAAAGTAGTTTTGTGCCTGCAGCCACTCATCTCTAGCTTCGGTGAGTATCTCCAAAAACTCCTCCTGGTCTCTAGGGTCTTCTATCACTATAATTCCCTCCCCAACCAATTTTTAACCAAAAGGTTAGCCTAATAATATTTTATATATCTTATCTATACGTTATTATTTCCATTTTTGTGTTTTTCTAAACTTTTGATTTTTTAGAATTGGGTTGTAGGAGGGATAGAAAACTAGTTACTTTTTAAATGAACTGTAAGTATTTGATTTTCCCAAGTCATAGAATCCTTTTCTATGACAACATCAAATATTATAGGTGCATCATCTCCATCACCATCTTCTCCGATTTGCAGCTTGCCTTTCTCAATCCATTTGTAAGTACCACTACTACCTAAAATACTAACTTTTTCTTTGTTTATAAATTCTATTTCACTTCCAGGTTTAAAAACCATATTATATAACATATTTTGCAAATAGGACATCATATCATCGCTACCACTCTTAAATTCCAAGTCTTCAACTATCCATTTGCCTATAATCTGTTTTTCATAAGGACTAGATGAGCATCCAAATAAAAAAGAGACAATTAGTACAGAAATAATAATTAATACAAGGTTTTTTGTTTTTCTTTTCATAGTAAATCCTCCTAAAATATGGTCATATTTTGCACAATGTAGAACATTATAGCATATTATGTAGAATATGACCATATTATTAGGAGGATCTTATCTTTCAGTTCTTATCTATTAAATTTCCACACTAGATCATTCCACATTAGTTCTTTCTTAAGTTCAGTTATATTAGTGTCCTTATTAATATGGACAAACTCTACTCCTACCATCTCTGCAAAATCCCTTATATGCTCAGCATTTAAAGCATAGCTCATTACAGTATGGTGAGCTCCTCCAGCTAAAATCCAGGCTTCTGCAGAAGTTTTTAGATCAGGCATGGGCTTCCACATAACCCTGGCTACTGGGAGTTTTGGCATATCCTTAAGGGGAGTTACAGCTTTTGCATCATTTACGATTAAACGCATACGGCCGCCCATATCTACCAAGGAAACAAGAATTGCATCCCCTTCCTGACCATCAAAGACTATTCGTGCAGGCGCCTCCCTGTCACCTATGCCTAGATGGTGAACCTCTATAGATGGTTTGCTTGCGGCGATGCTGGGACATACCTCCAACATATGAGCCCCTAAAACTAGCTCATTGCCCTTTTCCAAATGATAAGTATAGTCTTCCATAAAGGCAGTTCCACCAGGCAAACCAGTTGCCATTACTTTCATAATTCTAGTTAGAGCTGATGTTTTCCAGTCACCCTCAGCACCAAAACCATATCCTTTAGCCAACAACCTTTGAGTTGCTAAGCCAGGTAGTTGTTTTAATCCGTGCAAATCTTCGAAGGTATTTGTAAATGCTCCAAAATCCCCTTCTTCTAAAAACTTGGTCATTCCCAGCTCAAGTCTAGCTTGATATTTTACAGAGTCTATTTTGTCAGTGTTAATATTGTATAGCTCTTGATATTCATCCATCAGTTCTGTAATCTCAGCATCAGTCACAGCATTTATATATTGGACAAGATCTCCTACTGGATGATAATTAACGGACCAACCAAATTTGATCTGAGCTTCTACTTTATCACCCTCAGTAACGGCAAC
>JGI24714J26587_10001501_pt1 | contig 16258 bp, 18 predicted proteins | sample BioPla4DNA2_FD_26587 | JGI IMG/M metagenome (IMG submission 26587)
TCCCCGGTGACGACAGGGGCCAGGAACAGAACGCCTTCATCCGTGGAAAATGCACCTATACTTGCAAACACGAGCGGGAACCCGGACACTTTTTCCGCGAAGGAAGCCAGCCTCCGGAAAATTATGTTTTTATCAGATTTCTTATGTATNCAGTCAAGAGATCCTCCGCCTGCTTGCCGGTATCAATCATTCATCCGGGGTCATTGCACTGGATTCCCGGCGTCAGTGAATATTCTCCTGGTGCCCGTCGGCAGCCTTATTTCGCCTGAGCAATATAACGAAGGCTATTATNGCCACAACAAAGCACAGGTTTGCAATCACCGCCGCCAAAACGCTCATCCCGGCACCGGTGAAATAGCAGGATATGTTATAAATGTTCCCGGCGAAAGATGCCACGGCTGAAACAATGGCAACGNCAGCCGGTATTTTTGTACGAACTTTACTGTTTCTCCCGTTATTGTCCACCTGACCCACCGATCCTTTCATATNGATATTTNGGGCAATCGCTATTTTCTTACATTTTACATTATTATATATTTATTCGTTCGAATTGTGAACAGGCATTACCCGATCCAGGCTGCACCTAACCCGGCAAGGGCAGATTTTTGACTGTCTTGCAAATTTACCATTGCAATAAATCCAATTTGATGTTAGAATAATAAAGCGTTGTTTGCAAAGCGTATGGCGGGGTGTAGCGCAGCCGGTAGCGCGCTTGGTTCGGGACCAAGAGGCCGCTGGTTCAAGTCCAGTCACTCCGACCACAGCAGAACCCTTGGGATCACTATATTCCCGAGGGTTTTGTTATTGGAACCTGTATTTGATATATACGTATGGCGGGTCATGCAAAATGCAACCCGCCATATCTTCTTAGTACACCTGAAAAGCATTTGATCGAACGCAATTTCCTATCAATCAACATACATTTCCGGCATTCTGATGGTCAATCGAACCCTCAGTCGTTTAATATCATCCGGGTCAGCTCCATCGGCGGTACAAACTTACCGTCCTTATACACACGCATGTTGCCGCTGGAAATCTCATCGATCAGGATGACCTCGCCGTTATGGTATCCGAACTCGAATTTGATGTCCCACAGCTCCAGCCCCTTTGCTTCCAGGTCATCAGCAATGATGCCGGTAATGCGCAAGGTCTGCTCCTTCATGGCTTTGAAAAGGTCCTCGCTCATTATGCCCAGCACTGCAAGCCCTTCGCTGGTGATCAGCGGATCGCCCTTGGCATCATCCTTGAGGGTAACTTCGACATAGCCGCCGGCCAGCTTTGCACCATCTTCTATATAGGCACCATACCGCCGGATAAAGCTTCCCGTCGCCCGTAGCCTGCAAATCACTTCGACCCCTTTACCAAAAGGCTTTGCCGGCAGCACCTCCATAGCCGAGTTTTCAATGTCGGCACTGATATAATGAGTCTTGATGCCCGCTTCCTTCAGCATTTCAAAGTATCGCGCCGTGACCTGCAAGTTTGCCTTTCCTATCCCTTCGATGGTCAGGCCCACAGTATTTGCACCGGGATCAAAAACCCCTTCCGCACCGGTACAGTCATCCTTGAATTTCAGAAGTACGTTTCCATTGTCAAGCTGGTATACATCCTTCGTTTTTCCCAAATAGAGCAATTTCATAGCCATTCTCCATTCCGTTGCAGCTAAAACAACGCATTAGCTGATTATTTTAGTTTATCAACATTCATAATTATACAAAACTGTATTTGTTCAAATCAAGAATAACACCCTATTTTGACATAATTTCTTCAATTTTTCTGAAAACTCCGTCGCCATCGCTTCCGCAGCTATTTATGATATGATACCATTATTTCTGAGAATGTTTTGAGAAAACAATCCTCACAATTGTATATTTATTCACTTATATGTATAATTATAGTCATAACTAAGTCAGAGGAAGTGTTCTTTTATGCTGAAGCCTGAAACCAACGATATGAACAGATATCTGCAGATGACCGACATCATCGACTTTAGACATAACCTTGTCAGAGCGGCGGCAGAAAAGTTGAGAACAGATGTGATGAAAAAAGCTGGCGTTCCGTCGGAATACGGCATGCCGGAGTTTGCTGCATCAGAGAAATATAACAGAGATGCACCCGGGACCTTTAATGAGTATACTGCGCAGGTGAACGGATATGAGCACTTTGCATATACAGGCTGTTATGAGCAGGCAGCTGGATACGGCGAAACTGCGTATGTGAAAGCCGCGTTCGAATATGTAAGGGATGCGTTCCCCCATTCCTTTGATCTGCTCANGTCCGGCAAACCAGTCTCCAGGGTTTCCTGCAAAGCATCAGACGTACTGCATAACGGCCACGGTATATGCTATGCAAAATCCCACCTGCTTGCGGCCCTGCTGAGGATAGCAGGCATCCCGGCGGGCTTTTGCTACCAGAAGCTGCAATTCAGTGATGAGGACCCATCGCTGATCCTGCATGCAGTAAGTGCCGTATATTTATACAGCCTTGGCAAATGGATACGGCTGGATGCCAGGGGCAACCATGAAAACGTAAACGCACAATTCTCAACCGATAAAGAGTTTCTCGCTTTCCCGGTGAGGCCGGAACTTGGTGAAGAAGACGGGTTGATAATTTACGCCGAACCGGCACATAATGTTGTTGAGGCGCTGAATAAGTCAGAAACAATATATGACCTCATAAAAAATCTGCCTGGTGAAGTATGAATTTTAGTCTATAAGGTACTGTTCATTCAGAGAATGATTGCTGAAGAGAACAGCTGTTTGAAGAACGATTTCTGAGGGCATTCTTCACCAGTACAAAAGCGNAGGTCAACGAAGTAGAAATTAATGGACCTGGGTGTACAAAATCCTGACTGTTGTGTGTTTATTTGCGCATTTCCAACTTCAGTCNGCCATCCAGGTTTCATAATGTGTATTAGCCAGTATTATGCTGCCCATTTATGGACAGATTCCATCATCTGCACCCTTATGACACACAACGCTAAAATTTTGTGCACCCAGGTCCATAATGCTCTCTTATCTTGCATCTATACTGGTATCCTGCTTGCTTGTTTTCCAGTTTCCCCGGTTACTTGTTATCCTGCTCATTAATCTTCAATATATGCTGGTTGCTTGTTTCCGTGCTTCCATGATCACTTACTTTCTGTTATCCTGCTCTCTTATCTTCTACTTGTACTGGTTGCTGGTTTCCTGCCTCCATGGTTCCGTGTTTGCTTACTTACTCGTTATCCTGTTCCACGGATATCCTTGATCACCACTTGCCCTTTTTCATATGTCCTTCCATTTCCGCCTTTGACCTCTGCTTGATCACTCTTGCTTCCTTTATAGCTGCCTTAAACAGTGCTACACAGGGCGGATCCAGATCGATTTCGAGACCTTCCTGAGCCAGTGCCGAGATCCTCTCAGCGAGCCCGACTATCTCCATATGGATATCATTTGTCCTTTCAGACATGTGTACCTTTTCTGCCTCTTCATCCGTCAGTCCCGTAAACTTCTCCTTCGGCGCACCGCATTTCGGGCAGGCATCCGGTGCCTCATCCCCTGCATGTAAGTACCCGCATACGCCGCATCTCCACAGTTTCTTCATTGACCATCATCCTTTCAAAATTTTTGAACATCAGTTTAATATATACCCTAAAAGCAATACTGTTAACATACCGGTTTTAAAAGGTCATTTTTAAGAAAATTGGTGTTTTGTGTACCAAATTTTGATTTCTGGGTCCGAAAATAAGACTAAACCGGGTTTTTTGCACAAATTCGTTTACATAATCCGGAATTCAGCGGGATTATGCGCCCAGAAATCGAAAAATGGTACAGCCAGCTGCCCAGAAATCAAAAAACGGTACAGTCAAACGACGAAAAGTTGAAAATCAAAGGGGTCTGTTGCCCAGAAATCGAAAAACGGTACAAAAAACACCGCAGTACCGCGCGCGTTTACTCGATAGTGACCCCGGCATTGAGCGGCATTACCTGGATCCAGGTCTGTCCGCGGTTCAGTACGATCGGCTCTCCGTTTTCATAAGTATATTTCGTCTGCGAACTTCTGCTTTCCTTCGACCACTTTATCTTAAACGCCTTGCCCGCTGTAATGAAATAACCTTTCCCGCTCCCTGTGGTATTCATGTCCTGCCGCCCGGCATAATCGCCTTCTATGGTCCAGTTTCGCACATACAGCACGATTATGTTTTTAGCTTCAAGCTGCTTTCCCGAAACCCTTTCCATATGCTCCTTGTCGTACCGGTAGCGCTTGTATGTCCCCGTCCCGCTGTCGTAATCGAACCTGGAGGTCATGGACGGATATTTCAGCGTAATGACCGNTGCATCATCACCACCGGCCGGCACCAAATCCTCTGCCGAATCATTGTATGTAAACGGGAATCCAACCTGGGCAGCGTCGCGGTAATTCCGCTTCTGTGCATATTTCTTCAGCTTTTCCATAGAAGTATATGAATCCTGCCAGTTCTTCGGATCATTGGTCAGGTCCCAGAAGACATCCGGGCCGAGAACGAGCCCGTCTATCGCGTTTATTTTCAGATTCCTGATGTCCGTACCTGCCTGCGGGCTTCCGCCGTAATGAACATATATGGCATCATATTCCATACAGAAGTCAAGGAAATAGTGCCTTGCGCTCCTGACCGGACCTATCATTTCAGGCTCAGTACCCCAGAATACAGGCATAAGTCTTGTGAGCCCACCCTCCACTATAACCTCATATACTATCTGGGCTTTGTCCAGACCACCCTGCGGCAGCACTTTTGAGCCCTGATTATCGATCATGACAGCTATAGGCCTTGCTCCGGTGAACTGAGAGGAATAGATATCCTCCAGATCCTCCACCTGATCCTCCTGGCCTTCTTCTGCTGGCCCCGGCTGCCCATCCTCAGGCTGTTCTGAAGTATTGTCAAACGGGTCCGGCAGCTCTGTCTCCACGACCACCGGCTGGTTTTCCTCTTCTGATGTTTTCGCCCCGCAGGCGGCAATGAAACCCGTCAGTACCATCAGTGCCAGACACAGGACAAGCCATTTTTTCATCTGTTTCCCTCCAGGAGCGTGAATTGTCGCTAATATAGTAATTCTATCCCATGAAGCTCAAATCCTCTCAGAAATCATATTTTGCAGCACGAAATTTTTGAGGAACAGCAGGAAGTCCAAATAAGCACTTGGACTTCATACCCAATATAAGTATAATAAAAATAGGGATATAAAGAAATATGACCCAGACAACAGTCGCTGACAGAACATCACCCTTTGCGGCTCCACAGGAGAAATGCCAATGACACCTCAAGATATATCGATAGGGACCAGGCTGGAACTGGAAATGCTGAACAATAACGGAGAAAGGATCGGGAATTTATTCATCAGCCAGCTCCTGGAGCATCAGGATGATGGGATGATGGTCATTTCTGCTCCAATTTCCGGCTCCAGAGTGATTTTTGTGCCGGACGGGATTACGCTCCGTCTCACCTTTATCCATCAGATCCAGGGACTGCTCGGTTTCACAGCAGAGGTCGTTTCCAGAGAGTACAGGGGAAAAGTCGCTGTTTTGATCATAAGGCCTGACATGGAGATTTCAAAAATCCAGCGGAGGATGCACTACAGGCTGGAAATAGTATTGGATGCAACGATCCGGTCGGCAGAGGAAAATGATGTTCCGGAGGGAACAGAAAAACCAGAGCCTGCGTTGGCTTATACCAAAAACATAAGCGGCTCAGGCGCCTGTATCGTGACAGAAACGGACTTTCCGAAAAACACATCGATCCTGGTTGAACTGAAGCTTACCGACGGTACGCTAATCAATGCCAAAGGAGTGATCGTCAGAAAAGAGATGATCGATGTCAGAAAAGGCAGAAGCTACGAATTGGGCGTGAATTTTATCGAAATCTCCAATAAAGATCAGAATGCTCTTATAAAATTCATATTTGAACAACAACGGCTGCTTTTGAAAAAAGACAAGGACAAATAAAGAGTCATGGTCCTGAACCATGGCTCTTTATTTTGATCTCTTATTCTCTGTCGTCAGTGTGATCCAGCGCTGACCCGTCATGAGCCAAAAGCCCGGGGAAACTTTAATCCTCCTCAGCTTCAAACTCTTCTTCCAAACGTGCCTGGAATTCATTGAACACTTCTTCGAGCTCGTCGTCATCTTCTATCGTTACGAAAGTGTCGTCGCCGTCTTCGCCATGCTCGATCTTGAGGATGATGACTTCTTCATCTTCCTGATCATCGTCAATGTCTTCCTCGAGCGGAATCAGCACCACATATTCGTTTCCGTTCATTTCGATGGTATCGATATGTTCAAATTCGATTTCTTCACCGTTCTCGTCAACCAAAACGACTATATCATCTCTTTCTGCATCCATGGCTATCCCATCCTTTCATACACAGCATACCATATTACAATACCCTTATTTTCTCATGCTGTCAAGATATCCCTGCAATATGAAGACTGCAGCAATCTTATCCACTGATTTTTTCTTTTTCGAAGTCTTCATACCGACCTCATGCATGACACGGTTGGCTGCTACTGTCGTAAGCCGCTCGTCCCACTTCACAACCTCAAGTCCTGTGACCCGGGCAAGAAGCTCCCCGAATTCGATGGCCTTCCCTGCACTGGGGCCGATAGTCCCGTTCATGTTCCTGGGCAGACCTATGACGATTTTACCGACTTCGTACTGCTCGGCCAACTGTCTGATCTCCTCTGCAGCCTTCTCCACAGGACCCTTGCGCACTATCGTGTCCAGACCCTGTGCCGTCCAGCCCAGCGGATCACTCACAGCAATACCGATTCTACTGTCTCCAAAATCTATACCCATTATTCTCATAAATGGCCTCCTGTCTGCTCCGGATAATCCATATTGCAGAGCTGCGGATCTGAAAGGCTCCTCAGCAGATCTTAATGGCAAACTCCGGACATGCGCTTGAACAGTAACCGCACAGAACACACTTTTCAGGATCTGCTGCTGCCTTCCCCTCAATGATCGTAAGTGCTCCCTGATTACATCTCTTCACACATTTGCCGCAGCCTGCACACCAGAAATCTATGTGAAGCCGTTTCATTCCGGAGGCGGCTGCCTTTCTCAGACTTTCAGGTATCTCGCGTCCTTCGAACTTCAGGACATTCATCTCCACTTCCTCCGCACTTTGCATGCCAATAGCAATGGAATGGACATAAGGCAGGCCGAGCACAAAATCCATACATTCATCATATGACTTCAAAAGGTTGCCGCCTCCCAATGGCTTCATGCTGTAGATACCTTTTCCGCACTCATATGCTGCTTTGACAGCATCCAGCATTTCTCCCAGGGTGCCGTCACCTATGCCGATCCCCGATATATTCACAAGCGGGTGCACGACATCTATCTCCGGCATTTCACATACAGCCCTTACAACTTCGATATTGTGGGTCGATACTCCAACCGCCTGTATCCTGCCCTTCTCCCGCTCGTTCAGATAATATTCCAGTGCTTCACGGTGTCCTTTGAGCGTAAGTCTCGTCTCCTGTTCATGGAGCATGAATATATCCAGCACATCCATGTCAAGCGTCTGTCTGGCTTTCTCAACGCTCCGGGCTGCATCCCCGGCAGTGTATGCATAGGACTTGGTCGCAACAACCGCCCTTCCTCCAAATCCGCGCAATGCTTCCCGGATATGCTCATAGGTGCCATAAAGCTCGGCAGTATCAATGAAATTTACCCCTTTTTCCAGGGCTGCCCTGATGACCGCTGCCCCTTCCTTCACTGTCATGTTTTTTTGGAGAGGACCGATAACCAGTGCTCCAAAACACAACCTTGAAACCTTCAGTCCCGTTTGCCCCAATTGAATGTATTCCATAAATGCCTCTTTCTGTCCGCATCATGATATCTCTTGATTTCATCTGCCCAGACTGCTGTACCCTCATCGCATAAAGCTCCGATACGAAAAAACAGCCCCGAACTGGTCGGGGCACTGGTCATTTCTTGTTTTCCAGGTAGAACCGCACGATCTCTTCAAGCAGTTCATCCCTTTCAAGCCGTCGTACAACGCTCCGGGCATTCAGATGATTGGTGATATATGTAGGATCTCCCGAAAGAATATAGCCAACGAGCTGGTTGATAGGATTATAACCTTTTTCGTTCAGGGCTTTATAGACCGTGAACAGTATGTCCCGTGCTTCATTCTCCTTGTCCTTGTCCATTTTGAACATCATAGTTTCGCTTCCTGCCATAATCAACACTCCCCTGCCATCATGCAATGCCCGGCATGTACCCGGTTTATGCAAAACACACGTTTCGCGTGGACACTATTATATTATAACATACGGAAATTATATGCAAGATGTCTGCCCGCAAAACATCATATATCGCCGAAAATGAAGTCCTTTTCAGCCTCCAGCAGTTGTGTCGGCATAATATTTCCCACAATGTCAGCATTCCCTCTTGTCAAAACTCTTATGTAGTTTGGTGTAAGACCTTCATACCAGCCCTTCATGTTTTTGCTCTCCTGTTCATACAATACAGGCATCGCCCGGCCGATGAAGCTTCTGTTGAACTCCATCTGGCACCTGTCTGACAACTCAATGAGCCTTGCGCTTCTTTCCTCTTTGGTCCCGCCGTCCACCTGATTCTCATAACGGGCAGCAGGAGTCCCCTTTCTCGGCGAATATTTGAACACATGCATCTTTGCAAAGCGGATCTTCTCCAGGAATCTGTAAGTCGTTTCAAACTCTTTCTCGGTCTCTCCCGGGAAACCCACCATCACATCCGTCGTGACAGCCACATCCGGTATCCTTTCCCTCAGCAGTTCCACTGACTTCTCATAATCGGCAGTAGTATATTTCCTGTTCATTCTCGCCAGAGTCTCATCGCAGCCGCTCTGCAGCGAGATATGGTAATGAGGGGAGAGCTTTTCGAGCCGGGCCGCTTCGGCAGTGAATTCATCGGTGATCATCGTAGGTTCAACAGACCCCAGCCTGATCCTCCTGATCCCTTCGACGTCATGGATCATCCTGATCAGATCCGACAGCCTGATTTGTCCCTGGTCCTTTCCATAGGATGCTATATGGATACCTGTAAGTACGATCTCCTTAAAGCCTGCCTCTACCAGCTTATGCACTTCTCTGAGGACTTCTTCATGGGGCCTGCTGCGTATAGGCCCCCTGGCATAAGGAATTATGCAGTATGAGCAAAACTGACTGCAGCCATCCTGTATTTTCATGAACGCACGGGTCCTGCTTTTGTATCTTTCTATCCTGAGATCCCCGAAGGAACGCTCCTTCATAATATCGCCGACTGCAGATATCCTTTCCTTTCCCTTCAGGATTTCCTCCACATAGGCAGGCAGCCTTTGACGCTCAGCAGTCCCCACTATTATGTCGACCTCCTGCATGCTCTCCACTTCCTCCTTCGAGGTCTGTGGATAGCACCCGACAGCGGCTACGACTGCTTTGCTGTTCTTCTGCCTNGCTCTTCGTATCGCCTGGCGTGATTTCCTTGAGCTGAGGCTGGTGACAGTGCATGTATTGATGACATATACATCCGCGGCCTCCTCGAAATCGACCGGTGTGTAACCCGCCCTTTCAAATGCCTCAGCCATTGCTTCAGTTTCATATTGATTCACTTTGCAACCAAGTGTGTAAAAGGCAACTCTCTTCACGATTCCTCCAGTTTGATTCAGCAGTTATGCATTTTTAATATTCTCGTAATTGACTTATTGGCAAATACAGGATATCATTTATATGACCCTGTATACATACTATATACATATCAGCAATTGAAGTAAAGGAGGCGGTGCCGTGAAAGCATTTGATATCATGCTCAAAACAATCAACGATGTCAAGGATTTTGTGAATATAGCCAATAAATACGATTTTGATATCGACCTTACATCAGGACGTTATGTTGTCGATGCAAAATCGATAATGGGAATATTCAGCCTCGATTTCAACAAGCCGATCAGGGTGGAAGTGCACTCTGACGACTGTGAAGACTTCTGCAACGAGATCAGGCCATTCATGGTTTGATAGACTGAAGCCCGGTATTGCATACCGGGTTTTGTTGTTACAGGACATCCCCTGCCGTTTCTTCGCTGTATACTTCGATCCCGTTGCGTATAAGCAGCTCAGCAGTCACTCCATTTCCCNGCATTGCCCTCCTGCTGAATGTGCCGTCATAGATCAGTCCCGATCCGCAGGACGGGCTTTTCGCTTTCAATATAGCCTTCTTCACTCCGCAGGCCTTTGCCAGCTTCAATGTTTCCTCAGCGCCCTTTATATATTCCGCGGTCATGTCCGCCCCGCTTTTGCTCACTACGATGCCCCTGCCATCCAGTACATCGCTGCCGCTTCCGCCCGATATCTCACAGGGATCCCGCGGCGTCGGACATCCGCCGAGCTGTTCCGGGCAGACAGGGATAACCTTCCCCTCCAGGGCAAGCTTCCTGAGAGCTTCATGGCAAAAACATCCTCCATCATACCTGGTGTTTATTCCTATGAGACAAGCGCTTACGAGATACATCTGATCCTCCCTTTACATGATCTTCGATGACAAAGTCGATCTGCCTGGCCTCCACGTCGGCCCTCGCCACAAGTACGCGGACAGGATCCCCTATCCGGTAGCATTTGCCGGTACGTTCACCTATGAGCATATAGCGTTTGTCATCATATATATAATAATCATCATACATATCGCTGATCCTTACAAGACCTTCTATGGTGTTTTCAAGCCCGACGAACATACCAAACGAGGTCACATTGGATATTATGCCGTCAAAGACTTCGCCTACTCTCNCCTTCATATACTCGACCTTTTTCAGATCTTCAGTTTCGCGCTCTGCTTCATCTGCAGCCCGCTCTCGCTCAGAGCATCTCCGTGCGACTTCAGGAAGCCATTCCGTCAGATGCTGCTCCCGCTCCTCTGAAAGAGCACCTTTGAGCTCTTCCTTTATCAGTCTGTGTATTATCAGGTCCGGATATCTCCTGATGGGTGCTGTGAAATGACAGTAGTACCTGGCTGCCAGGCCGAAGTGCCCTATGCTCTGATGGCTGTACCTGGCCTTTGCCATNGATCTCAGCATCACTGTACTGACAATCAGCTCTTCCCTTTTGCCCTTCACCCTTTCAAGTACATCCTGCAGCGCACCCGGATGTATATTGTGCAGACCTTTCAGCGGGTATCCCAGGTTCCTGGCAAACTCTGCAAACGCCATTATTTTCTCGGTGTCGGGTTCTTCGTGTATCCTGAACACAAAAGGCATGCCTGTCCAGTGGAAATGCTCGGCAACCGTTTCATTGCACACCAGCATGAATTCCTCTATTATCCTGTTGGCAACAGTGATCTCATGGCGCCTTACATCCACTGGTCTGCCCTTTTCATCCAGGATCACCTTCGCCTCATCGAAATTGAAATCCATGGCTCCCCTGTCCATTCTTCTGCGGCGCAGTGTCAGTGCCAGATTCTTCATGTTTCTGAAGTCATCCGTCAGATGAGCGTACCGTTCCATGAGTTCCCTGTCCTCTGTTTCAAGGATCTTGTATACATCGGTATATGTCATTCTTTCCGACGATCTGATCACACTTTCAAAAATGTTGTGCTTCAATACCTTCCCTTTGGCATCGATATCCATCATGACTGTGAATGCCAGCCTGTCCTCACCGGGATTCAGGCTGCATACTCCATTGGACAGCTTGCGGGGCAGCATAGGTATCACTCTGTCCACAAGGTAAACGCTGGTGCCTCTTTTCAGGGCTTCCCTGTCCAGTGGTGAACCCTCAGTGACATAGAAGCTGACATCAGCTATATGCACGCCAAGCCTGTAGCATCCGTCAGGAAGCACTTCTATGGATATGGCATCATCGAGATCCTTCGCATCCTCACCGTCGATGGTGATGACCCTGAGATCTCTCAGGTCCTTCCTCCCCTTCATCATATCTGCGCTTACAGTATCAGGTATGCTGTCGACCTGTGCCATAACATCGTCAGGAAACGATTCGGTCAGATCATACATTTTCATTATCGATAATATATCGACTCCCGTGTCCCTGCTGTCTCCGATGATCTCTGTTATTTTTCCTTCAGCGTTGCGCCTTGCATCAGGCCATTTCACTATATGTGCCACTACCTTCTGACCCGGTTTGGCTCCGTTTATCTCGTCTTTGGGTATGAATACATCCCCGGGTACTTTTCTGTCGTCCGGCACCACAAAACCAAAATACCTGCTGTTTTCAAAAGTGCCAACGACTTTGGTGACGGCACGCTCAAGTATCTTTATGACCTCGCCCTCAGCCCTTTTGCCGTTTATCTCCTTCGAGGTTATGCGGACTATGGCCTTATCATTGTGCATCGCGCCCGACATTCCGTCTGCAGGCACGAAAATATCCGGGGCATCCACGTCATCTGGTATCAGAAATCCGTATCCGCGTTCATTCCGCTGGATACGGCCCACAACAAGATTCATTTTTCCGGGTATCCCGTATCTTTCCTTTTTCGTCTTGTATATCAAGCCTTCCTGCTCAAGCGATTCCAGTATCTCAGCCAATTTGCCCCTGTCCTCGCGGGGCACGTCCAGTACCACTGCAAGCTCACTGAGCTTGAGGGGCTTATATGCTGCCTCTTTCATAAAAGCAACGATTTTATCCTTGCGTTCCTGCAATATATCCATTAAAATCCTCCTGTCTCTGACAGGACTGCGCATGCGTCCTGCAACCGGATGTCTGTTTTGATCCGATCCTTAATATTATCCCTGTATAAGTCATTTTTAAACAAAAACGAGGGCACAAGCCCCCGTGATCCCTGCTGTATATACGGATCCATGCCTGATCCCTGTCCGCAACTTTATCCTGCTCAGCACTGCATGTGGCCGGTCGGTTACATCAGGCACCAAGGCAATACAAAAAAGACCATGCATTTCTGCACAGTCTTTTATATCTTCTCTCACAGGATAAGGAACAAAATCACCGATGTGATAAGAAATGCGACCGCAACAACGGACGTGTATTTGCTCAGTAAAGCATCCAGCGTCCTGCCTTTGTTCTTTCCGAAAAACGTCTCAGCTCCCCCCGCGATAGATCCCGAAAGACCAGCTGACTTGGCAGACTGGAGAAGCACTACCACGACCATGGAGATCGAGAAGATTATATGCAAAATCGTTACTATTATCTGGCCCGCATTCAAAATCAAACACCTCCTGAAAAATCAACAAAACAGATTGTACCATATATCCTGTGAAAAAACAAGCAAAAGATCTATTTATTCTTCAGGTTGAACCATGCGTCCAGTCCGGGATAGATCGCAGCTGCACCAAGCTCCTCTTCGATCCTGAGCAGCTGATTGTACTTGGCGACCCTGTCAGTACGTGACGGAGCGCCTGTCTTGATCTGGCCGGAATTGACCGCCACCGCGATATCGGCGATGGTCGTATCCTCAGTCTCTCCGGATCTGTGAGAGGTCACTGCAGTGTAACCTGCCCTGTTGGCCATCTGGATCGCATCCAGCGTTTCGGTGAGTGTGCCGATCTGATTTACTTTTATCAGTATGGAATTGGCAACTCCCATTTCGATCCCTTTCTTAAGTCGGTCTGTGTTGGTTACAAACAGGTCATCGCCTACCAACTGGATCTTGTCGCCAAGCCGCTCAGTCAGAAGCTTCCAGCCTTCCCAGTCGTCTTCGGATACCCCGTCTTCCAGTGATATGATCGGATATTTCTCCGCAAGCTCAGCCCAGAAATCCACCATTTCTTCGCGGGTCTTCGTGATACCCGTTTTCCAGAAGTGATATGTGCCGTCCTCCTTATACATTTCAGTGGCTGCAGCATCTATGGCTATCCTGAAGTCGTCACCCGGTCTGTAGCCCGCCTTCTCCACTGCTTCAAGGATTACTTTGATCGCCTCCTCGTCATTTTTGAGGTCAGGCGCAAAACCTCCCTCATCACCGACGGCAGTCGAATATCCCTTGTCGCTCAGTACTTTCTTCAGGTTGTGGAACACTTCAGCACACATCATCAGTGCATTTTTGAAGCAATCCGCTCCAACGGGCATTATCATGAATTCCTGTATGTTGACACTGTTATCTGCGTGCTTGCCGCCATTTATGATATTCATCATCGGCACCGGAAGCGTTTTTGCATTCACACCGCCGATATACTGATAAAGGCTCAGACCAAGAGCCTCCGCAGCAGCCTTTGCTACTGCCAGTGAAACCCCTAGGATCGCATTTGCACCGAGCTTCCCTTTGTTATAGGTACCGTCCAGTGCAATCATTTTTCTGTCCACGGCTACCTGATCGAACACATTCATTCCTTCGATCTCGGGAGCTATTATCTCATTTACATTTGCAACTGCATTCAGCACGCCCTTGCCAAGGTATCTCCCCTTGTCGCCGTCCCTGAGCTCCACCGCTTCAAAAGCACCTGTGGATGCTCCTGATGGCACTGCTGCGCGCCCCACGAATCCGCCCTCGGCTATGACCTCCACTTCGACAGTAGGATTGCCCCTTGAATCGATTATTTCACGCCCAAAAACGCTTTCGATTTCCAGATACTGTTTCATAGAACATACTCCTTTCATCATCCATACTGGGTTTTATATCATAAAGCCTGTCCAATCAGGATCGTACACTGCCTGATCGTTGGCATGTCAAACCTGTCTCAATATTCCATTCCATATTATACCACCCATGTGATCGCGTGTCCACGGGACAAACTCATTCGGTATATTTTATCCACAAAAAGCAAAAACAAAACAAAAATCACCCCTAATCACCCCTTGAATCGTGAAAAATACTCCCCTTTATATCCAGTTATTATGATACCATTCAATACAGTCAGTAAAAATGCAATGAAAGTTCCTGCTAAATTCACAAAGTCCGGAAAATGCCATCCGGAATAATAAGGAGGATCTTGATGCCGGTCAGGAGAATAATTTCGTTCATATTGATCTTTACATTCATTCTGTCGCTCTTTGCAGGTTGCTCACTGAAACGAAAGGAAAAGAAAGAGGATCCGCTGTCCGAAACATCACAAGGCCAATCAGGTCCTGGCGGGACACAGCCAGGCGGCACCGGTACGCTGCCGGCAGGCCACCTGTTACTTTCTGCAGCCGAGCCGCCAAACCTGGACGGATTCCTGGAGGCTGCAAAGGATCCCATCGGCACGCCGGGGAAAGATTTCCAGCTGCTTGAGACAGGAGACCCTGACGACTGGGGCAATATGCCGGTGCCGCTGATAAACCCGCTGGGTTCCAGGAGCCTTTACTATGATACAGATCACGAGCCGCTAAATGACAGTTTTGTTGAAATGAAATGGCTCGATGGAGTGACTGAGGTCACACAGCATATATACGGCGAAAGATGGGAACTGGTAATCGAAGATGAAAACCTGACCACCAACTACATACGCTGGTACGCAAAAGAAATCGGGGCGACGCTGTACGGCAACACGGACGACCGGATCACCTTCAGGCTGGAGAAAGACAATCAGGTATGGTGGGCGACAGCGATATGGGATGACCTGGAATACCCCGAAGCAGACATTACAGTTGTAAAACAGGAAGCAGTTCAGCCGGGGAAAACCTTAACGCTCAAGCCGTCGGACATGAACGATGATAACCGGTATTACTTCTTTACAAAAGCCGGAAAAGAAGATTTCATAACAGCCTTCATCGAAATAGCGGGCACCGATGCAGCCGAGGCGACAATAGAGGCTTTTCAGCGCAAGAGGATCGGCAGCTATGAACGCATTTTCGAGTACCGTAAAGGTATCGAAGCAGGAGTCTGCCGCCGATATGCGCTCAACGACATCCCACAGACAGACGAAATGCTGCTTTGGTGCGTCACATTCGACACAGACCACCATACTCCCGAATCTGTCTCCATCAGGCTTGAAAAGACCGGATCCATCATACCGGCCGACATCGGCGGGCAGCCGGGCAGCCTTCGTGTCATCGGAGCGCCGGGCAGTGCAACCGTGACACTGCAGTCCGCCCTGGGAGAATTAAGGTATTACAGCAAAACTTATCACACTGATGATGAAATCAGCGGAATTATCGACAGCGAAGGAAATACAGTATTCCAACTCCCCGCCGGATACTACAATATCAAGGCAGCCCTTCCGGGCGGCGGAGCGGGAGGTATCCGCATGGTGCCGGTAAGCAGCGGCGAGCTGACGGAAGTNGTGCTGCCGGAGGAGTTCAAATCAACATATGCATCTTTTGAGTCTATTTTTGGGGATTTTGAAACGAACCAGGGTTCGATCACGATACATGACAATGTGGATAAGGGAGACACTGCTGAAGT
>JGI24714J26587_10001521_pt1 | contig 16183 bp, 13 predicted proteins | sample BioPla4DNA2_FD_26587 | JGI IMG/M metagenome (IMG submission 26587)
TTAGCTTATTTACATCAATGGAATAGATCATCTCAGTCTTATTATCCTCAAAGGGTAGCAATATATTTAAATATATTATATTGCTTTTTTCATCATAAAAGATTTTATCTCCTATAATAGTAGTTATTTCTTCAGCTTCACTGTCCCTAACCCTATATTTAATAATAGTATAATCGGCGTTATTAGTATTTTGATTTACATAAATTAAACTATCTTCATCAATTATATCATAGTTAGAAATATTTCCTTCAATTGTACTAGCTATCTGTTCATCCTTTAAATCATAAATGTACAAGAAATTACTATCGTTCTTTTCATTTTTCTTTAAATAGGCAATTAAATCCTGAGATAAAAACTTTATACTAAAGCCCTTATCTATTAATTTATAGGTATGCCAATCACTAGTCATATAAATATTCCTATTAACTTCATTTTCTACTCTTTCTGTAACAATAAAAGTATCACCTTTAACTATTAGGTTATCCAGTATCCTATCTACTTTCTTAATTATCTTTATTTCATTGCTTTCTACATTATATGAATAAATAGTAGATGTATTTTCATTATTTCCAAGAAGATATAATGTATCCTTATCCTTCCATCTCATTCTTCTAGGATTAAAATTAGGTTCAAAGCTTATTTTAAAAACCCTTTTATCTTCAAAAGATATAATATATAGGTTTTGCTTTTCTTCTTTCCCCTCTATAAGAGAGATATAAGTACTGTCAGAATTGAATTGAGCAGCCTGGATTTTGTAATCTGAAGTATAAAGGGTTACTTTTTCCCTATTTGAAAGATCTAAATACCACAGTTGTTCATTTATCTTTTCTGGGTCATCCTTATTAGTTATGGTTTTCTTATACAAGATATGCTTTCCATCTATATAGTCTAAAACATGTCCTTGGTCCAACAGGGAAGAAACAATTGTCTTTTCTGACTCAATAATTTCACCAGAATTGGCATCGATTATAGTAGATAAGTTTATTAAAGGAACTATAGAGTTTTCCCTATCAAAAACACCCCTGTAAGATATATTCCACACTATATTGTTTTCTTCTTTAAGCAAACTATAACTAGGTAACCTATTAGTAGCAATTTTAAATTGGGATTGGATTTTATTTAATATATCGTTAATGCCGAATTTTATCTTCAATTGCTCATAATCATCAAAAACTATATTAAAACTTAGATTACCCTTGTTAGTGTTTAATTCACTTAATTCCAAAATTACTTGAGGAACTGACAATGAAGGGTTTTCACCCTTAATACCAGATACATGTATATTTACCACATTACCTTTTTTTACTATATTATTGATACTTATTTCAGAATACTCAGTTAATCCTAAGGAAGCAAGTATTTTAACATTATTTTTATTTGAAAGTACCTCTACATTTGGTTCCGTTGATTGGAAACTTTTAGAGAATACTACTTGTTCAATTACATATTTAACTTCCTCTTCTTCAAAGGTGGTATCATCCTCTGCTGTCATGGGGACATTAGTGTTGTGATTACAGCTAAGTAGGATTACCATCAAAAACATTGAGAGTACAAAAAAAAGCCCTTGTTTCATTGAAGTCTCCTCCTTAGGAATAGTTTACTATAATAAACTTATTTCTTCAATATACTTTTTGTGATACTATAAGAATACCTAGTATACTTATAGTTATAATATCTTTGACAAAAGCTACAAAATATATATAATATTATTATGAACAAATGTTCAAATAATGAGGTGTTAATATGAATAAATTTAAAATAGAATCCAACTTTAGACCAACTGGTGATCAGCCTGAAGCAATTGAAAAACTAGTAGAAGGTATTAATAATAATCTAAAACACCAAGTTTTACTAGGAGTTACTGGTTCAGGTAAGACTTTTACCATGGCAAATCTTATTGAAAGGGTACAAAAACCTACCCTGGTCATAGCCCATAATAAAACTCTTGCCTACCAATTGGCTTCTGAGTTTAAAGAGTTTTTCCCCAATAATGCAGTTGAGTATTTTGTAAGTTATTATGATTATTACCAACCTGAGGCCTATGTACCCCAATCGGATACCTATATAGAAAAGGATGCCTCAATAAATGATGAAATAGATAAGCTAAGGCACTCTGCCACAGCAGCCTTATTTGAGAGAAAGGATGTAATTATAGTGGCTTCTGTGTCCTGTATATATGGATTGGGAGACCCAATTGATTATGAAAATCTAGTTATATCCTTAAGGCCTGGCATGATTAAGGATAGAGACGAAATAATGAGAAAGCTAATAGATATTCAATATATTAGGAATGATGTAAACTTTGTAAGGGGTACCTTTAGGGTTAGGGGAGATATTTTAGAGATCTTCCCAGCTTCATCTAGTGAAAACACCATCAGGGTTGAATTCTTTGGTGACGAAATAGACAGAATAGTAGAGGTAAACTACCTAACAGGTGAGATTATTGGACTTAGAAACCACGTATCCATCTTCCCAGCTTCCCACTATGCAACCACTGAAGATAAACTAAAAAAGGCAATAAAAAGCATAGAAGAAGAATTGGAAGAAAGGCTTAGGGAATTAAGGGATATGGATAAGTTACTTGAAGCCCAAAGACTGGAGCAGAGAACTAGATATGATTTAGAAATGTTGGAAGAGATGGGCTTCTGTCAGGGTATAGAGAATTATTCTAGACATTTAAGCAATAGGCCCCCTGGAAGCAGGCCCTTTACTTTAATCGACTATTTCCCAGATGATTTTTTAATAATTGTAGACGAATCCCATGTTACTATTCCCCAAATAAGGGGTATGTACGAGGGGGATAAGTCTAGAAAGACTAATTTAGTAGAGTATGGATTTAGGCTACCTTCAGCCTTGGACAATAGGCCATTAAAATTTGAAGAATTTGAGTCCTTAGTCAATCAAATCATATATGTATCAGCAACACCTGGACCCTATGAGCTTAAACATACACAGAATACTGTAGAACAGATTATTAGACCTACAGGCCTATTAGACCCAATAATAGAAGTTAGGCCAACTAATAACCAGATAGATGATCTAGTAAATGAAATCCATAAGGTAGTAGCTCGAGAGGAAAGGGTACTGGTTACTACACTTACTAAGAGGATGGCAGAAGACTTGACAAATTACTTTAAGGATATTGGAATCAAGGTAACCTATCTACACTCAGATGTGGAGACCATAGAAAGGATGGAAATAATTAGAGACTTGAGACTAGGTAAATATGATGTCCTAGTGGGTATCAATTTACTTAGGGAAGGATTAGACTTACCAGAAGTATCCTTAGTAGCCATATTAGATGCGGATAAGGAAGGATTTTTAAGGTCTGAAACGTCTTTAATCCAAACCATAGGTAGGGCAGCAAGAAATGTCAACGGTAAAGTAATCATGTATGCAGATGAAGTAACTAGGTCTATGGAAAGGGCCATAAATGAGACTAATAGGAGAAGAAAGATTCAAGATGAATATAATAAAAAGCACAATATAACTCCAAAAACTATTAAGAAAGGCATAAGGGAGATTATAGAGGCTACAATTGTAGCAGAAGAAGAGGTTGAATATAAAGATGATGCCTTTACTAAAGAAGAAATAGAAGGAATGATTCTAGGTTTAGAAACTGCCATGTTGAAGGCCGCAGAAGAACTAAACTTTGAAAAGGCAGCTGAACTAAGAGATAAAATTATAGAATTGAGAAAGAAGTTAAAATAGAGGTGAAATGATGACAAAAGATGAAATAGTTATACAAGGCGCTAGGGAAAACAATTTAAAGAATGTATCCTTAAAATTGCCAAGAAACAAATTCATAGTCTTTACCGGCTTGTCAGGCTCTGGCAAGTCATCCCTAGCCTTTGATACCATATATGCCGAAGGCCAAAGAAGATATGTAGAAAGTCTATCTAGTTATGCTAGACAATTTCTTGGACAAATGGATAAGCCTGATGTGGATTATATAGAAGGTCTATCTCCATCTATTTCCATTGACCAAAAAACAACTTCAAAAAACCCAAGATCCACTGTTGGGACTGTGACTGAAATCTATGATTATCTAAGGTTACTATATGCCCGTATAGGGACCCCATATTGCTATAACTGCGGTAAAGAGATTAGCAGCCAAACTGTGGAGCAAATGGTAGACAAGATAATGGAGTCTGAAGAAGGGACAAGATTTCAAATTTTAGCTCCAATAATAAGGGAGAAAAAAGGCGAACACAAGAAGATACTTGAAAACATTAAAAAAGAAGGCTTTGTAAGGGTTATAGTAGATGGAGTAATGTTCGATATAGGGGAAGACATAAGTTTAGATAAGAATAAAAAACATACTATAGAAGTTGTAGTAGATAGGATAGTTGTTAGGGAAGACATAGAAGGAAGACTTGCTGACTCCTTAGAAACGGCCTTAAAATTAGCAGATGGCCTTGTAATAGTAGACTTTATAGGCAAGGAAAGAGTAATGTTTAGTGAGAAGTTGGCATGTCCAGACTGTAATATAGCCATAGAAGAATTATCTCCTAGGATGTTTTCTTTCAACAGCCCCTTTGGTGCCTGTCCCACCTGTAATGGCTTAGGATTTTCTAAGGAAATAGACGAAAACTTAATTATCCCAAATCCTGAATTAAGTATAGATGAGGGGGGGATTGCCCCTTATGCTAATTCAAACGGACATACCTATTATTATCAAATGTTCAGAACCCTAGCAGAAGATCATGGCTTTGATACTAAAACCCCATTAAAGGATGCCCCAAAAGAATTTATTAAGGAGCTCCTATATGGAACAGAGAGAGAAATTAATTTCAGCTTTGTAAGCCATTTTGATGATGAGGGCACGAGAAGTTACAAGGGAAGGTTCGAAGGTATAATTCCAAACCTTCAAAGAAGATATGAATCTACCAACTCAGATTATATGAGGAATAAAATAGATGAATATATGGCTGAAAACCCTTGTCCTACTTGTAAGGGTAATAGGCTAAGAAAGGAAGTTTTGGCTGTTAAGATTAATGGCCTAAATATAGCAGAGTTAACTGACCTATCTATAGTTCAAGCCATAGATTTTTTCGATAATTTAGTCCTAACTGAAAAAGAAAAAATAATAGCGGAACAAGTTCTAAAGGAAATAAAAGAAAGACTCAATTTTTTAAAGAATGTAGGCCTAGACTACCTAACCTTATCACGTTCAGCAGGCACCTTATCTGGTGGAGAAGCCCAGAGAATTAGGTTGGCTACTCAAATTGGTTCTAGCCTAGTGGGAGTAGTTTATGTATTAGACGAACCAAGTATAGGTCTACACCAGAGGGATAATGAAAAGCTTATAAAGACTTTAAGGGATTTAACTGATATAGGCAACACCTTAATAGTAGTTGAGCACGATGAAGATACTATGTATGCTGCAGATCATATAGTTGATATAGGACCTGGAGCTGGCATCCACGGAGGAGAAATAGTTGCCCAGGGGACCATAGAAGAGATAAAAAATAACCCAAATTCCATCACTGGCCAATACCTGTCAGGAGCTAAAAAAATTGAAATTCCAGAGGAAAGGCGAAAGCCAAATGGAAAATGGTTAGAAATCATTGGTGCTGAGGAAAACAACTTGAAAAATATAGATGTAAAAATCCCTATAGGTTTATTTACTTGTATTACTGGGGTATCTGGTTCTGGCAAATCATCCTTAGTCAACCAAATACTATACAAGGCCCTATCCCAAAAATTAAACCATTCTAAGTTAAAACCTGGCAAATTTAAAGAAATTAAGGGTTTAGAATATTTGGATAAGGTAATAGAAATAGACCAGTCTCCAATCGGTAGAACCCCAAGGTCAAATCCTGCCACCTATACTGGAGTATTTGATTATATAAGGGAAGTTTTTGCCATGACTCCAGAGGCCAAGATGAGGGGCTACCAAAAAGGAAGATTTAGTTTCAACGTTAAAGGTGGTAGGTGTGAGGCTTGTAGTGGTGACGGTATACTAAAGGTAGAAATGCACTTCTTGCCAGACGTTTATGTACCCTGTGAAGTATGTAAGGGTAAAAGGTATAATAGGGAGACCTTGCAGATTAAATACAAGGGGAAAAACATATCCGATGTTCTAGATATGACAGTAGAAGAAGGAGTAGAGTTTTTCAAAAATATTCCTAGAATCAAGAGAAAATTAGAAACCCTATACAATGTAGGTTTAGGATATATTAAAATAGGCCAGTCCTCTACAGAATTATCTGGAGGTGAAGCCCAAAGGGTGAAATTAGCAACAGAGTTATCTAAAAGGTCTACAGGAAAGACCATATATATATTAGACGAACCAACAACAGGACTTCATGCAGCAGATATCCATAAATTGATAAAAGTCCTAAATGAACTAGTAGAAGGGGGAAATACGGTAGTAGTTATAGAACATAATCTAGATGTAATAAAGACTGCAGACTATATAATTGATTTAGGACCTGAAGGTGGAGATAAGGGTGGCACAGTAGTAGCAACTGGTAGCCCTGAGGATATAGCTATGGTGGAAGATTCACATACAGGAAAATTCTTAAGGAAGATATTAGGCTTATAATAAAGATTGGTAGATGAAAAGTTCCTAACTTTTGATTTTAAAGGTTAGGAACTTTATTTTTATGATTTAAAATATGATATTTGAATAGAGAACAAATTAAACAAAAAATGTTTTGGTTTAATACAATAATGTGGTATAATGTTTAAAATCTATTTTAAGGAGGTATTCTATGTCTTACATCATGGATAAATTAAAACTGCTAAAAGAAGCTGAGGCCCAAATATCACAAGCTTCTACGAGGGAAAAAAACTTTGCCTTAGAGAAGGTTGCTGAAGCCATAGATAATAGTAGAGAAGAGATCCTTAGAAACAATCAAATAGATATAGAAAATGCTATAAAGGCCAATATCTCTGAGGCATTGATTGATAGGCTAAAATTAGATAATAGTAGGATCGATGGCATCATAGAAGGCATCAAGATTGTAATAAAGCTGCCTGATCCAGTTTGGAAGTCAGATAGGGTATGGACTGTAGAAAATGGCTTAACTATATCTAAAATGACTGTTCCTCTTGGAGTTATGGGTATAGTTTATGAATCAAGGCCCAATGTTACAGTAGATGCTTTTGCCTTGGCTTTAAAGAGTGGTAATTGTATAATACTTAGGGGTAGTTCCACTGCTATTAATTCTAACCTATCACTTGTTAAGGCCATTAAAGAAGGCCTAAAAAGGTCTAATATAAGCCCAGATGTTATTCAATTTATCGAAGATACAGACAGGAAATATGTTTTAGAAATGTTAAGGGCAAAGGACTATATAGACTTAATAATACCAAGGGGTGGTAAAGAATTAATAGACTTTGTAGTAGCAAATTCCTTAGTACCAACTCTCCAAACAGGAGTAGGTAACTGTCACGTATTTGTAGATAAAAGTGCAGACCTTGAGAAGGCAATTTCTATAGTAGAAAATGCCAAGACCCAGAGAGTGGGAGTATGTAACGCCTGTGAAACCTTACTGGTACATGAGGAAATAGCAAAAGAGTTTTTACCTAAACTATATGAAAAGTTAAAAGGCCAAGTTGAATTTAGAGGCTGTAAAAAGACTATGTCCATAATACCTGTAAATATGGCTACGGATTTAGATTGGTCTGAGGAGTATTTAGACTATATTTTGGCAGTTAAGCTGGTGGCTAGTGTAGATGAGGCTATATCTCATATCAATAAATATGGTAGCAAGCATTCGGAAGCAATAGTTACTGAGAATTACTCCAATGCTAACAAGTTTACCCGATCTATAGATGCTTCCACAGTATATGTAAATGCCTCCACCAGGTTTACAGATGGGGGAGAATTTGGTTTTGGTGCTGAAATGGGCATAAGCACACAAAAAATCCATGCCAGGGGCCCCATTGGCCTAGACCAGCTTGTAACCAATAAATATATTGTATTAGGACAAGGACAAATTAGAAAGTAGGAGATAATATGGAGAAAAAAATAATAAATGACAGCAAGAAAATAGTCATAAAAATAGGTAGCAGTACTATAACCAGCCAAGATGGAACTATAGATAAAAAATTCTTAGATAATCTAGCAGGTCAAGTAAAGGCCCTAATGGATATGGGCAAGAGGATAGTCATAGTATCATCTGGTGCTAGAATAGCAGGTGTAGGAACCTTAGGTAAATGGTCTAGAAAGGAGGATATCCATTATAAACAAGCCTTATGCGCCATTGGGCAAGTAGAATTAATGGATTCCTATAGAAAGATTTTCGATAAGTGTGGCCTTCATGTAGGCCAACTACTACTTACAAAGGAAGATTTCAGGGATAAGGCTAGGACTCTAAATATTAGAAACACCCTATTCACATTGTTAGATGAAGGAGTAGTTCCTATTATAAATGAAAATGATACAGTATGTGTAGAAGAAATAAAAATTGGGGACAATGATATGCTGGCAGCCTATACAACTGTACTATGGGGTGGAGACCTGCTTATAATATTGTCTGATATAGAAGGTATATATAACAAGAATCCTCAAGATTATAAAGATGCTAAATTAATCGAAATAATTGAGGATATTGAAGGAATAGAGAATTCCATTTCCCTAGATGGCAAGTCTTCCTTTGGGACAGGAGGGATAGCCACTAAGATTTTAGCTGCAAAAGAGGTTAGTAAATATGGTGCCAATACAATAGTTGCTAAAGGGAAGAAGGAAAATATACTGTTAAAGCTTTTAAATGGTGAAGCAAAGGGAACTTTATTTTTATCCACTTAGGAGATAATGACAAAATAATAACTATTAAAGTCATTTTCTATTGATATATACTCAGGATTGAAATAAAATAGAATCATAGACTAAGAAGGGGTGATAAAACTTGCTTAAACTAAAGAACGTTTCAAAAGCATATGGTAAAGGTGCAATAAAAGCAGTAGATAATATAAGCCTAGATATTAGACCGGGTGAGATTTTTGGTTTTCTAGGGCCCAATGGTGCAGGTAAGACTACTACTATAAAGATGATAGTTGGCCTTCTAAAACCAGATGAAGGGGTCATAACTATAGACAATGTAAATGTTTGGGAAGAACCCCTAAAGGCAAAATCTATGATTTCCTTTGTTCCAGACAATCCTGAGATATATGATAGGTTAAAGGGGATAGAATACTTAAACTTTATTGCTGATATGTATGGAGTGTCTAAGGAAGATAGAAGGAGAAAGATGGACTATTATTTAGACCTATTTAATATTAAGGATGCAGTAGGGGACATAATAGCCAGTTATTCCCACGGAATGAAGCAAAAACTAGTTTTAACTTCAGCCCTATTAAGTGATCCTAAGCTATTTATCCTAGATGAGCCTATGGTAGGACTAGACCCAAAGTCAGCCTTTAATCTTAAAGAGATAATGAGAAAGATGTGTGATGGAGGTAGAACAGTATTTTTCTCCACCCATGTGTTGGAAGTGGCTGAAAAACTTTGCGATAGAATCGCCATAATCAATAAGGGCAAGATCATAGCATTAGGTACTATGGAAGAGCTAAGAAATAGTGCAGAAAGAAGTCAATCCCTAGAAAATATATTCTTGGAGTTGACGGAGTAATGAATAAGATACTGTCATTAATTAAAACTGATTTTAATACTACCTTTGGCTTATCTTCCATAGCCTATAGCATAAAAAATAAGAAGAATAGATGGCAGCTTATTTTATTTGGTATAGCCATGCTATCTCTTATTCCTTCTTATATTCTAATAGTTAAAAGTTTAAGTGGAATGTATGACATATATGCTCAAATAGGGCAAAAGTCCATGTTTTTACTAACTGGATTTCTAGCTTCCCAAATACTAGTCTTTATTTTCGGCTTATTATATGTAATGAGTAAGTATTATTTTTCCAATGATTTGGCCCATTTAGTACCACTGCCCATAAAGCCATCCTATATAATAGGCTCAAAATTTGTTACATTGATGGTCAGTGAGTATTTAACATCTTTGCCAATTATATTACCATTTATAATTATATACGGTACTAAAAATGGAGAAGGACCTTTATACTGGATTTATTCCCTACTATTAATTATCTTTTTACCTATTATACCCTTAGTATTAGCTTCAATTGTAGTTATGATTTTTATGAAATATACTAACATTGGAGCTAGAAAGGATTTAATCAGAACAGTTACTGCTATTTTGTTTTTAATAGCTATGATTTATATTCAATTGCAAATTCAAACCATAGCTCAAAAATCTTTAGTTCAAGGAAGTGATTTCCTTGTAAACTTAATAAAAGACTCAAATCTTCTAGTAAAAAAATTAGGTGTAAGCTTCCCACCTTCGCAATGGGCTGCTTTGACCTTAGCAAATACTTCTAATTTAATTGGGATTATTAACTTACTCACCTTTATAGGTGTAGCAATAATTACTTTTATTTTAATGATATTTTTATCAGAATATCTTTTCTTTGATGGTTTAATAGGAAATATAGAGGTATCGGCAAGTAAGGGTAGAGGTAAGAAAATAGATACATCTGATTTATCTAGGGAAACAAAGCCCTATGTTGCCTTAGCCAAAAAAGAACTAATCATGCTATTTAAGACTCCAGTATACCTATTAAATGCAGTAGGTGGGGTAATTATATTTCCCTTGATATTGGCCTTTACTAATATCTCAGGTGGAGATGAGTCTTTATCTAAAACAATAGAGATGTTAAGTGTAGATATGGGATATATAGCCTTAGCTTGTATAGGATTTATCTCTGCCTTAGGCTTAATAAATAATATTGGCAGTACAACTTTTTCAAGGGAAGGAAAGTGTTTTTGGATTCAAAGAACCTTGCCCATTAGAATCGAAGACCAGATCTTAGGTAGGCTATTATCATCCTTAGCGGTCCAGGTATTAGGAATACTTGCCCTGTTAGTATCTTTACTATTTATTGTAAAATTAGATCTACTAAGTATTATTCTTATAATTGTGATGGGCTTATTAGGTAGTATTCCTACGACCCAAATAGGAATGGCAATAGATATTTTAAGGCCCATGTTAGACTGGGATAATCCACAAAGAGCAATGAAGCAAAACCTAAATGTGCTAATCAGTTTGGCAGTAGGTGCCCTATATCTTGGAGGATTAGTATTTTTAACTATTAAAATCATAGATAAATTTTACTTAAGCTTCATATATGGCTTAATTGCTGTAATATTTATCTTATCATCCATAATCTTATTCAAAGTTTTGAAAGTATTGATTTCAAAACAATTTGAGCAATTAGAATAATAGGGACTATAGGTCCCTTTTTCTAATCATCTTTTTATTGCATAAATTTATATTTAATATATAATGTTACTTATAGGGTAGGGGGGTATATGTGGATGAAGAAAGGATTAAGATGGATATTGTTAATTGCAAGCATAGGGTCGATTTTAATAGGTGTATATAGGGAGGAAGTATTAACAGTTTTAGTTAAGGCCATAAATATCTGTTTGGAGTGTGTTGGCATTGGCTAAATTCAAGAGAAAAATAGTCCAAGTATTAACAGCTATAATCACTAATGGATATTTACCTGGTTTTATTAAAGGGGATATATACAGGGGGAATCTAAAAAGATTCTGTGTACCTGGCCTTAACTGTTATTCCTGTCCTGGAGCGTTGGGGTCCTGCCCCATAGGAAGCCTTCAAGCAGTAATAGGTTCAGCTAAATATCAAATATCTTTCTATGTTCTAGGAACCATTGCCTTTATAGGCACCTTGCTGGGGAGATTTGTATGCGGCTGGCTTTGTCCTTTTGGCTTGATACAGGAGTTGCTACATAAAATACCTTCGAAGAAGGTTAGAATATCTAGTAAGAACCCAGCAAAGTACAGCAAATACTTAATCCTACTTGTATTTGTAATCATACTTCCAATGTTTGTAGTAAATGTACTAGGCATGGGGGACCCATTTTTCTGTAAATACATCTGTCCTGCAGGTACCTTGGAAGCTGGGATACCATTAGTTATTATGAATCCATCTTTGAGACAGGCTATAGGATTTATTTTTTCTTGGAAAGTCTTTTTACTGATACTAACCATTATAGCATCTGTATTTATAGCTAGACCTTTCTGCAGGTTTATTTGTCCCTTAGGAGCCATATATGGCTTATTTAATCCAATATCCCTGTATAAGTTAGAGGTTAGCAGTGAAAAATGTATAAAGTGTAATAAATGTACAAAAACATGTCCAATTTCCATAGAAACATATAAAACTCCCAATAGTCCAGAATGCGTTAGATGTGGAAAATGTATTGGGGCTTGCCCTACACAGGCTATTTGTTCTAGTTTTGGTTTTAAGGAAAAAGAAGAAAGGCCTAAGGAAATTGAAATAAATTAAGAGGTGAAGACATGAAAAAAACAAGTATATTAATTATTTTGATTCTAGTTTTAGCATTGGCCTTGTCCGCCTGTACATCCAATGATAAGGGGGATGTAGACAATGGTCTAGTAAAGGATCAAGTAGAAGAGCCAATAGTAGAAGAAAATAATGAGGCTGAGCTAGGCTTAGAAGATACAGGAAATGAACAAGGGATGAAGATGCCGCCGTTTAAATTAAAGAACATAGATGGGGAAGAAATATCTTCGGATATCTTTGGAGACTATGATTTGACCATCATTAATATATGGCAGAGTACCTGACCACCTTGTATTGAAGAGCTGCAAGCTCTTAAGGTAATATATGATGAATATAAGGATCAAGGTGTTAATGTCTTAGGCATAGTTGTAGATGATGTAGAGACTTTTGGGGATGAAGGAGTAAGGAAGGTAATTGAAGTATTAGAATTAGATTTTCCAAATGTAATTGCAGATTATGATTATATGTATGAGTTAATACAGTTTATTAGGTCTACTCCATCAACAATAGTAGTTGATGAGAATGGAGAATTTTTAATGTCACCTATACTAGGTTCCATGGGTAAAGATAAGGATATAGAAAACTTTAGAAACATAATAGATGGATATAAAAATTAAAGGCACAGTAATCTGTGCCTTTTTAACTAAATAAGTCTTGAATAGTATTCAACAACTAATTGATCCTCAATTTCAATAGGGATTTCATCTCTTTCAGGGAATCTTACTAGAGTACCAGACATATCCTTGTTTTTTTCTAAATAAGGATATTGATTTAGGAAAGCATTGTCAAAGTTTTCCTTGAATAGTTCAACGGATTTAGATTTTTCTTTCAACTCTATAGTATCTCCTATTTCTACTAAATATGAAGGCCTATCGACCTTTTTACCATTAACAAGTATATGGCCATGGACTACCATCTGTCTAGCTTGCCTAATAGATGAAGCAAGTCCAAGTCTGTAAACTAAATTATCTAATCTTCTTTCCAAAATCTTTACCAATGCATGTCCTGTTTGTTCATCGGATTTTTTGGCCATCTTTACATATTTAGCAAATTGCTTTTCCATCACATTGTAATAAGCTCTTAGTCTTTGCTTTTCCAATAATTGTCTACCGTATTCTGTTAGTTTTTTATCTGCTCTAGAAGTACCCTTTTTTGCCCTATTCATTGCTTTAGGATGTCCACAAACATTTAAACCTAATCTTCTACATTGTTTAAATCTTGGTACCATCATTTTTGCCAATATTTATCACTCCATCTAAATTATTTGCCGCGATAATTTAGAGCCAAAAAGTATTATAACATAAAAACATATAATTGTAAATGATAATCGTTATCAATAATCATTTTTTTAATAAGCTTGAAAAATTATTAACATTATATTTATTAATCTATATCTTAGTGATATAGTATAATTGTAATTTGAATATACTTGTTTAGGGATTCTAAATATATTATAATCATTTAGTTGGCAATTTTTTAAAAGGAGAGATATAGTGGTGGAAATGCAACTACAGGAAAATACGACCATAAGAAAAAGAATCTTATCCATGATACTACCTATAACACTTGAAAATATCCTTCAGATGACAGCAGGCTTAGTTCTCATGGCTATGATTGGTAGAATAGATGCCATAGCCGTAGGAGCCATAGGCATAGCCACTGTCCTATATAGGATATTGTGGGGGATATTCAAAGGGATTGCTACAGGTACATCTGTCTTGGTAGCCCAATCCTACGGTGCTAATAATTATAAGAAGTTAAAATCAGTTACTGAACAAGCCTTTATTATTACATTTGTTATATCAATTTTACTTCAACAATTATTATTCTGGTTTGCAAGGCCCCTTTTATTAATATTTAATCCAAGTGCAGACCTTTTAGCCAATGGAACCATCTACTTAAAAATAATATCCTTTTCTCTACCTTTTGCAGCTGTTATCCTATTAGTGGCTGGAGTACTTCAAGGTATGGGAAATGCAAAAACACCTATGTTTTCCATAGCCATCTTAAATATAATAAATATTGTCTTTGGCTATATATTTATTTTCCTAAGGGAAATGGGACTTAGGGGGGCAGGATATGCCTATAATATTGCATATATTTCAGCAGCCCTGTTTGGAATTAACATTTTGTTTAGTAATAATGGAGTTATAACTAATGTAGGAGGAAGGTTTGAGTTTAAATTCAATCTAAAAGAGGCTTTGACCATACTGGCTCTTGGACTACCTACATCCTTCGAAACTGTTTTCTGGCAAGGAGCCTCCATATTTATAACCAGGGCAATTTTAACCTACGGTGAAATTGCCTATGCTGCGTATCAATTAGGATTACAAGCTGAATCCATTTCCTATATGCCTGCTGCTGGCTTTGGAATTGCAGCTACAACCTTTATAGGTCAAGCCTTAGGAAGTAGAGACAATGAGACTGGTAAAAAGTATTTAAGGCAATTAGTTAAGTATACTATTATATTAACCATATTTGCAGGTGGGGCCTTAACCTTCTTCCCTAGACCTATAATGAGCTTACTGACAAAGGACCAAGAAGTAATTAGAATTGGAGCAATGTATCTAGTAGTTATGGGTTTAACTCAATTGCCACAGAATATTTCTGGTGTCTTAAATGGAGCTTTAAGGGGCGCAGGTTATGCTAGGGTACCTATGATAAATGCTGGTATAGGCCTTTGGATTATTAGAGTACCCTTTATTTTGATAGTAGCCTATGTATTTAAAGCAAATATATTATGGATTTGGATAGGTATAGGGATTGATATGTCCTTTAGGCTATTGTTCTCCTATGGGTATTTCAAGAAGAAGAACATATGGGAAAAAGAAGCTTTGGTTGAAGATGAGCCGATTAAGGGGTGATATTTTGAAAGATATTGAAATAGCAAAGAATATTTTCCAGAAAGAAGATATGGCAATTGTGGTAGTAAAAAATGGAGTGGTGGTTTTTAAAAGTAAGGATAGGGGTATAAAACCAATATATAGACTTGCCAAAGAGATGAAGGAAGAAGCCCATGGTGCTTCTATTGTTGACAAGGTAATAGGAAAAGGAGCAGCCCTATTATGTGGATATTTAGGCATAAAGGAAGTTCATGGAGTCCTTATGTCTAAGGAAGGACAAACCATATTAGATAGGTATAAGATTCCTTATACAATGGATATATCCTGTCCTTACATAATGAATAGGGACAAAACAGATTATTGTCCCATAGAAAAACTATCCTTGGATATAGAAGATCCAGAAATATTTTTGTCTAGGGTTGAAGAATTCTTTACATCTATTAGAAATATGGAGTAAATTGTGAATTGTGAATTGAAAAAGGAGGTATTTTATGAAAGAAAGAAATCATGTAAGAAATCTGGTAATATCTGGACTACTATTAGCTTTAGGCCTTATAATTCCATATATTTTTCATTCATCAGGTATAGCGGGTAATATATTTTTACCTATGCATGTTCCTGTACTAATCGGAGGATTCTTGTTACCACCACAATTCGCATTATTATTGGGTATATTAACTCCTATAATCAATTCTTTAATTACAGGAATGCCAGGTTTTCCTATTGTGCTGATCATGATCTTTGAATTGGGAACTTATGGCTTGTTAGCCTCAGTGTTTTATCTAAAGCTTAGACTTCCTTCCGTTTTTGCCCTAATCCTATCTATGATAGGGGGAAGGATAATGGCAGGCCTAGTAGTATTTATTTTAGCTATCTTCTTTGCAATCCCATTGGAGCCTATAACCTATGTAATAGGGGCTATAACAACAGGAATACCAGGTATTGTAATCCAGTTGATCTTAATACCAATATTAAT
>JGI24714J26587_10001556_pt1 | contig 15966 bp, 16 predicted proteins | sample BioPla4DNA2_FD_26587 | JGI IMG/M metagenome (IMG submission 26587)
AATAATTTTATTTTGTCAGCAAAGATTCGAATCTTCTCTTTTTATTGAAAAATAGGAGCTGTCGCTAGCGTTTTTTTCACCCGCTAATGCGACAGCCCCTTATTTTAAATTTATAAAAGGATAAATTGGATTATTATTTCTCTTGAAAGTTTTATTAAAATATCTTAAAATAAATTATACAAAATATGCAGATGTGGCGGAATGGCAGACGCATCATCTTGAGGGGGTGACGAGGGAATCCTCGTGCGGGTTCAAGTCCCGCCATCTGCACCAAATATTTATTTTTTTATATGGTAATTTTTAAGCTTTTCTAAGATTAAGTTGTATTTTTTAGATCTTAAACTTGGGAAGGCTTTTAATATTCTATTATGGCTACGTATATTTTTTTCAAACANTTCTTTGTATTTTACTTTCAATTCATCAAGTNTTAATTTACGGTTATTTAAATCTTCTTTAATAGGAGAAATCTTTTCTGAAACCTTTAAACTTGTGTCTGAAATTGTCTGCCCAATCTCATCTGAAAGTTTTTTAATATTTCTTGAAATTTCATCTATTAATTTTAATCTTTTATTAAGATTTAATACTGTTATTATTGTAGCTATAATGTCTATGAGTATAAGTAATATCATGAGTGTAATGATAAACTTACCTAGAATAATAGGAAGAGCTTTTATAAATGTATAAATAAAAGGCTGTATAATTTTCATAATAAATACACATCCAATTCCCCAATAAATAGAAAATCTGAGGCATATATACCCTTTAATATTAAAAGGGAGATTGGAGTAGTCCCACCATTTATTTTGAAAGACTTTTTCTAAAATAAAACCAGTAATGAATTCTAAAAAGCTAGTGAGGAAAACTGAACCTAAAAATAAAATTAAAATATTATTTATTAATGGTGTAAGAGAAATAATTACAATTACTGCTCCTATTCCGTATATTGGACAAATCACTCCGTATAAAAAGCCTCTATTAACAAATTTACCTGTGTTAATAGCTGCATAGGAAACTTCTAAACACCAACCTAAAAAAGAATATATGAAAAATAATAATAACAATTCATACAATTGGAAATTCATAGTCTAACCTCCAAAAAGTAATTTATATTTTTTATATATTATAAAAAATATACTTTAAAAAATTAATAAATATTTATTACTATATTATTAATATATATATTTAGTATAACATGGAATATGTATTATAATATGGAAGTTATTGTGCTTTAGCTTGTGTTTTATTGAAAAAAATTCTATAATGTGTATAGAATTAAAAATGCTTACCCAGCTATAATATAAAGAAGAAATAGGAGTAATAGATGATAAAAGCAGTATTATTTGATTTAGATGGAACATTATTAGATACAAATGAGTTAATATATAATTCTTTTGATAGGACTTTTAAGGACAAGTTAGGTATTATTTTAGAAAGAAATGAAATAGTAAGCTTTTTTGGAATTCCTCTGAAGGATGCCTTTGAATATCATTTAAAAAAAATAGATAAATTTAATAAAGATATTTTAGAAGATTTAATAAATTATTATAGAAGTAATAATGAAGAAATGCATGATAAAATGTGTTTTGCTTTTGATGGTGTAAAAGAGTTATTAACACAGCTTAAAGCTGAAGGAATAAAGATAGCAATAGTTACTTCAAAAAGAGGAAAAATTGCAATAAGAGGAATGAAAATAGCAGGAATTCTTGAATTTATAGATGTTATTGTTACTCCTGAATTAACAGAATTACATAAACCTTACGCAGAACCAGCTTTAAAGGCTTGTCTAGAACTTTCAATTGCTCCTAAAGAAGCCATTATGGTAGGTGATAGTAATTATGATATTTTATGTGGAAAAAATGCGGGCTGTAAAACCTGTGCAGTTGAATATAGCTATATTAATAAAGAAAAATTAAAGGAAGCTAATCCAGACTATTTTGTTAGTCATCCATTAGAAATATTAAATTTAATAAATTAAGTTCATAAATAGAAAAATATTTTAATTATACCGTATAAATTACTATTCCAATGAAATTAGTGATTTATACGGTTATATTTTAATAGGATTGTGAGGGGGGAATATGAGGGGATTAGGAACATATAGAGGGATAGAAAATTATAAAATCTTTAATAAAAGAAAAAATTTTAAAAATAAATTAATACTATTATCAATATTGTTTGCTGCAAGTTTTATTATAAGTTTCAATATTCTATCGAAAAGTAGAAATAATGAAACTTATTCTTCAAAAATAGAGTTTATAGAAATGGTTAAAGAGGGTGCATTAGAGAATTATAAAAAGTATGGAATACTGCCCTCTATAACAATTGCGCAAGCAGTAGTAGAATCTGATTTTGGGGAATCAACATTGGCAAAGGAATATCATAATTTATTTGGAATAAAGGCTGATGAAAGTTATACTGGAGAAGTAGTTACTTTTGAAACTATGGAAAATTATCAAGATAAAATTACTGCTAACTTTAGAACATATGATAGCTATAAAGCTTCAATTAAAGATCATGGAAGATTTTTATATGAAAATTCTAGATATTCTGAAAATGGTTTATTTGATAGTAATGATTATATAGGTCAAGCAGAAGCTTTAGAAAGAGCAGGTTATGCAACTGTAACAGACGAAAATGGAGAATTAATATATGCAGATATATTAATAGGAATAATTGAAGAGTATAAACTATATGAAATAGATGAACAATTATAAAAGATTGCGAAGCAATCTTTATTAGTGTGCAGTGTACAGTTCACAGTGTACAGTTTAGGAAATAATTCAGCTTAAGCTGAATTATAATATTTATAATCTCTAAAAGAGATTATAGAAATATAATTTTAGAAACTACGTAGTAGTTTCTTCCTTAACTGAGAACTGCACCTTATAAACTGTAAACTAAAAGATTGCTTCACAATCTTTTAATATTTTGCTGTAAATTTCTTCTCTTTATCTTTTATATCAATTTCTTTAACATTTAAATTATCTACACGTATAAATCTATTACCTTCCTTAACAAGATCAATAAATTTATTAATCTTATCCAAATCACCTTGAACTTCCATTTCAACATCACCATTATATAAGTTTTTTACCCATCCTGTTAAGCCTAGGGATGTTGCATTCATTTGGCAAAAGAATCTAAAGCCTACTCCTTGAACTCTACCTTGTGCTAAAATATGAAATCTAACCATAAAATACCTCCCTAACTCTTTATAAAAAAATTATATCATATATAATATAATTGAGGGAAAAATAATATATAACAAAATTTAATAAACGGGAGGAGAATTATGGAGAGGTCATTAGTACTAATTAAACCAGATGCGGTGGAAAGAAACTTAGTAGGAAAAATTATTAATATGTATGAGGAAAATGGATTAAAGGTTGTAAAATTAAAAATGGAAACTATAAGTAGAAGTTTTGCAGCTAAACATTATAAAGATCATATAGGAAAAAGTTTTTATGAACCTTTAATAGAATTTATTACTAAAGGGCCATTATGTGCAATGGTTTTAGAAGGAGAAAATGCTATTGAAAGAATTAGAAAAATTAATGGAAGCACTGATCCTACAAAGGCAGAAGAAGGCACAATAAGGAAATTATTTGGNACTAGTATAAGAGAAAATTGTGTGCATGCTTCTGATAGCATGGAAAGTGCTANGAATGAAATTGAATTATGGTTTAATAATAATTAAAAAGTAATAGGTGATACTAGATAATTTAGTCGATAAAATTTATTAACTAAATTGAATGAGAATCCAAAAGGGAACTTTGTATAACTTAGTAGTTTACATAAAGTTCCCTTTGTAATTTATTTCATTTTTACATTTAGCCATGCATCATCATAAAGTTTAATATTTTCGCCTAAGTCTCTATATATTTCACATTTTTTAAGAAGTTCTTCTGAAGGATATGCTGTTTCGTTATTTTGAATTTCTTTATCTAATAGTTCGTAAGCAGCTACATTTGGAGTAGAGTATCCTATATATTCAACATTTTGTTTTGCGTTTTCAGGATTGCTTAAGAAATTTATAAATTCTTCAGCTTCATCTTTATTTACAGCACCTTTTGGAATAACCATAGCATCAAACCAAATATTAGAACCTTCTTTAGGAACAACGTATTTAAAGTTGATATCAGGTGCATCTTGTTGAATATATATTGCATCGCCAGAATAAACAGTTGCAAAGTTAGCTTCACCATTAACCATTTTTTCTTTTACTTCATCCATAACATAAGCTTGAACTAAAGGTTTTTGTTTGATTAATTCATTAGCAGCTTCTTCTATTTCTTTTGGATTTGTAGAGTTAATAGAATATCCTTTTCTTGCTAATGAAATTGCAAGAGTATCTCTGATAGAATCAAACATTAAGATATCTCCAGAGTATTTTTCGTTCCAAAGATTATTCCAGCTATCAATATTATCTTTAATATTATCAGCATTGTATATTATACCAATAGTTCCCCACATATATGGAACAGAATACTCATTATTTGGGTCATAAACTAAATTTTTATATTGCTCACCAATATATTCATAGTTAGGAATGTTATTAAAATCTAGTTTTTCCAGCATATCTTCTTTAATCATTTTTTCTATCATATAGTCAGATGGGAATAATATATCATATGCTCCTGGATTACTTTTTACTTTTTGATACATTATTTCATTTGTTTCATAAGTATCATAAATAACTTTTATTCCAGTTTCTTTTTCAAATTTGTCTATAAGATCCTCATCGATATAATCTCCATAATTAAATACATTTAAAACTCTTTCCTCTTTATTATTTCCATTACCTTTAGATGAGCATGATACTAAAGATGATGATAGTAGTAGTAATGATGTACATAGTGCAACAACTTGTTTAATTTTTTTCAATTTTATCACCTCTTGTTATAAATTCTTTTCTATTTGCAATTAATAGAAGACATAAAACAGTAATAAACATTAACGTAGATAATGCATTAATTTCTGGCTTAATACCTCTTCTAGCCATGGAGTAGATTTCTATAGAAAGATTAGTAACTCCTGGACCAGTAGTGAAGAAACTAATAACAAAATCATCAATAGACATAGTAAAGGCAATAAGCATACCTGAAATAATTCCTGGTTTTATTTGCGGTAATATTATTTTTCTTAAAGTATAACCTGGAGTAGCGCCTAAATCTAAAGCAGCTTCTTCAATATTATCAGGTAATTGTCTTAGCTTTGGTAATACTGCTAATACAACATAAGGTATATCAAAAGTTATATGAGCTAGAAGCATTGTAGCAAAACCAAATTCTACATTTATTAATGGTCTAATAAATATAAATAAACTCATTAAAGATATTCCTGTTACTATATCAGGGTTTAAAACTGGTAGATAATTTATATTTAATAAAAGGGTTTTTTTAGAACCTTTCATTTTATTAATTCCAATTGCAGCAAAAGTACCTATTATTGTAGCAATTATTGAAGAAATTATAGCAATTAGTACTGTATAAAATAATGCTTCCATTATTCGACTGTTATCAAATAATTCTTTGTACCATTTCAAAGTAAAACCAGTCCATTTACCCATGGTTTTTGATTCGTTAAAGGAGAAAACCATCAGCGAAACTATCGGAGTATATAAGAAAATAAATATCAATAAAAGATAAAATCTTTTTATGAAATTTTNTAATTTTTTTACCANAATTGCCCTCCCCCTTCTTTTGAATCGGCGCTATCAAATTTACTCATTATAGCCATGGATATTAATATTATTATCATCATAAATACTGATATGGCAGAACCGAAGTTCCAATTTCCTACATTTGTAAATTGTTGTTCTATTAAGTTACCTAGAAGGGTATATTGTCCACCGCCTAATAATCTTGAAATAACAAAGGTTGAAACAGCAGGCATAAATACCATTGTTATTCCTGATATTACCCCTGGCATACTAAGGGGAAGGACAATTTTTTGAAATACTTGAAATCTATTTGCTCCTAGATCTGCTGCAGCGTTTAGAAGATTATTATCCATTTTTGTTAGGACAGTATATATTGGTAGTATCATAAAAGGTAAGAAATTATAAATCATACCTAAAATAACAGTACCGTCATTATATAAAAATTGATAAGGTCCTAAATTAAAGAAACCAAGGATATTATTTATAAAACCATTTTTACCAAGGATGGGCATCCAAGCATAAGTTCTAAGTAAGAAATTCATCCACATAGGAACTATAAATAACATTATCATTATACTTCCTTTAGAAGGTTTCATTTTAGAAATAAAATATGCTACAGGATATCCTAAAATTAAACACCAAATTGTTGATAAAAAGGCTAACCATAAACTTCTTTGAAAAACCTTCATGTATTCAGCGTTAAATAGTTTATTAAAGTTTTCAAAGGAAAACACATAGTTGCCATTAGGATTTTTGATTGTAAAGGCAAAGAATAAAACTATTAATAAAGGTACTACAATAAAGATTGTGCTCCAAATGATAAAAGGATATGCTAAAAAGTTAGTTTTATTTTTCTTTATTTTACTCATTTTCAGCAGCCTTTCTCATTATATGGATATCTTCAGGATAAATATCTAGTCCAATAATGGAATCTACTTCTGCAGATTTTGTATTGTGTAATATCCATTTATTATTTCCTTCTTCAACTTCAATTTCATAATGAACACCTTTAAAAATAACTGATTTAACAATTCCTTTTAACATACCTTTATCAGCTGAAACAATTTTAATATCCTCAGGTCTTATTACGATATCAACATTCTCGTTTTGAGAAAAGCCTTTATCAACACATTCAAATATTTTGTTAGAAAATTTAACTTTATAATCTTCCAGCATAATACCGTCAAATATGTTGCTTTCACCAATAAATCCAGCAACAAAAGCATTAGCAGGTTCATTATAAATATCTTCTGGAGTGCCCATTTGTTGTATTTTACCTTTATTCATAACAACTATTTTATCTGACATAGTTAAAGCTTCTTCTTGATCATGGGTTACAAAAATAAAAGTAATTCCAAGTCTTTTTTGAATTTTCTTTAATTCTAATTGCATTTCTTTTCTAAGTTTTAAGTCTAATGCTCCAAGAGGTTCATCAAGAAGCAATACCTTTGGCTCATTAACGAGAGCTCTTGCTATAGCAATTCTTTGCTGCTGTCCACCACTTAGGGATTCGATATTTCTCTTTTCAAAGCCTTCTAAAGAAACAAGTTTAAGAATATTTTTTACCTTGCTATCAATTTCAGCTTTAGAAAGTTTTTTTATTTTAAGCCCAAAAGCAATATTTTCATAAACATTCATATGAGGAAATAGAGCATATTTTTGAAATACGGTGTTTACTTGCCTTTTATAAGGAGGTAAAGTGGATATATCTGTACCATTAAATAATAATTCACCACTATTACTTTCTTCAAAACCAGCGATAATTCTTAAGGTAGTAGTTTTACCGCATCCACTGGGACCCAGCAATGTTAAAAATTCATTTTCTTTGATACATAAATTAATATTATCTAAAACTAGGTTATCATCAAAAGTTTTAGAAATCCCCTTAAGTTCAATTATATTTTGTTTCAATTTAAACACCTCTTTTATATAAATTAAAATGATGGCGGCGTACTAATCCAAAGGACTTTAGCCTGAGTTTTTCCATTATTAGAAATATAATGATTTGACTTTGGCTTAAAGTAAAAACTTTCTCCCTTTTTTACTTTAAATTTTTTATTTCCTATATGAAGTATTATTGATCCTGAAAGCACATATCCAAATTCTTCACCTTCATGAGGTTCTTCTTCAATATATCGTCCATTAGCTTCTAAAGTAATCATAATGGGTTCCATTTGATTCTTTTGAGCATTAGGTATAAGCCATTTTAGCTTATATTTCAGTTCTTCATTTTCAGTTTCGAACATATCCTCATAGGTGAAGGTGATTTTTTCCTCACTGGCATCACTAAAAAATTCTGTTAGATTTGTCCCTAATGTTTCTAATATATCTACTAAAGTAGCTATAGAAGGTGAGGTTAATTCGTTTTCTACTTGAGATATAAAACCTTTAGAAAGTTCACACCTATTTGCAAGTTCTTCCTGAGTTAATTGTTTTTCAATACGTAATCTACGTATTTTTTCTCCAATATTCACAAATACACCTCTATTTACTATTATTTTTATATTAACAATTTATTAAAATTAAAAAATATTAGTAGAATAGTATCTTCTTAATACTAAACACTAAGTTTATGATTACTAAACAAACAATAGATATTATATCTATTAATGAAATATAAATCAATATTTTTTTAAAAAATATTGATTTTTTATTGTAAAAATAATTGCTATAACCATTGAAAATATTGAAGTAAGGAATGTAGAGAGAAAACAAAGTTTAATAAAACAACACTTTGAGTTTAGTAAGACTAAATTATTTTTCTTCTTTATTTTTTGTGAAAAAATTCTGAAAATATTTTGTAGAAAATTGTAATCTTACAAAATAGGAAAATAAGTAGATTTTTGTAAACTATCTTTCTTGATAAAATTAGCAAATTATGAGATAGTAGTTTATATTAACTAAGATAATTTAGTAAATAGATAGGTGGTATAATGGATCAAAAGAATAATTTATATATAAGGCGGGGAAATAAAATATATATTAGAAATCCTAAACTAGAGGAACTATCTTTTGTTGAAAAACTATGGGGAAATGAAAAAAATATGAAGGATATAGGAGGAACTTATTTTTTTCCTAAAGAAAAATGGGAAATGTTTTATAGGAAAATGGTTTATCCAACAGATGGGAAGAATTTCTTTTGCCTCATTTATGATTTAAAAGATAATCCTGTAGGAGAGGTTAGTTTTCATGGATATAATTCTATAACAAAAGTAGCAAGAATAAATGTAAAAATCCATTATAAGTATAGGGGGCTTGGATATGCAAGTGAAGCATTAAAGTTACTTTTAGAGTATTATTTTTGGAATTTTGGTGGAGAAGCAATAATCGATTCAGCAGATACTAAAGAAGCAAAAAGATTATTTGATAAATTAGGTTTTGAAGTTATAAATAAATTTAAAGAGCAAGTAACATATAAGTTAGAAAAAAATCAATTTTCTGCCTATGATAGAACTGATAATAAAGATGTTTATATATTATGCTATGATGATATGAATATTTTAGATTATTCAATAGCAGTAAAAATATTTACTACTGCAAATGAATTGTTAAATAATAATTATTTTAATATCCATTTAGTTTCAAATAAGAAAGAAGTAGTAACTGAAGGTAAAATTCATTTTTATATTGAAAGAAACTATCAGGAATTAGTTAGGAAAAAGAGTATTTTTGTAATTCCTGGAAGTGATAGTGTAAAGCTAAATTTGGACAGGTCTCATATTATTGAATATATAAGAAAAGAATATTTTAATAGTGATTATATTATTTTATTATCTAAGGAATTAATGGAATTAGAAAAAAATTTAAATATAAATATATCAGAAGATAAGAAGCTTTTAGACTATGGAAAAATTATAATAGCTAGGGATTATAAAGAAAATATAAACGCTTGTATAAACATAATAAGAAATATTCTTGGAGAAAAAATAGCATTAAATATTAAGAAGCATTTCATAGAAAATAGTTAAAATGACTTGTTTAAGTGAACAGTTCACAAGGCACGGTACACAGTTGTGGAAATAATTCAGCAGAGCTGAATTAAGAAATANAAATTTTATAAACTACATAGTAGTTTCAGCTGAAATTATGAACTGCGAATTGTGCAATGTGAACTGTCAAAGCCTTATTTCTTTAAAAGATTTGAAAAATATCCAGGTTTTATAAGTCCTTTCTTCATACCTTGTATTACTAATAAATATGTAGCAGTAGTATCAAATCTTGCATCGTGATAATTACCGCTTCCTTCAAAAAGGTCATTTGCTTTTTGAATTATTTGATCTTCACTTATTTTAAGGTAGTCTACAACTTCAGATAATTTTGGGTTTTTTATGCTACCAGATGGACTAGGAATTTTACATATATTTTTATAATAAGACATAGTGCAAAATGTATTTTTAGGTTCCCAATTTTCTTCAATCATTCCAGCATCCCAAAGTTGCTGTATTTCATGTTTTAAAAATTTTATATCAAATTGAACGTTATGTCCAATAATAAAATCAGCTTCATAAAAATCAGGCATAAAATCTTGAATAAAATCTATAAATTCACACCCTTTAGATAATTCGTACAATTTTTCAAGGGAGAAGCCGTGTACTGCTTCAGCACCTTCATCCATATTATCTACAGTGAAAAAAAAGTTTTTACCTATTGTAGTTTGTGGTTTAGTAGAAGCATCAACAAGTATATAACTTAATTGACATATGTTGCCAGGTTTTATACTTGTTGTTTCTGTATCAAAAAATAGTAATTTCATTTTATCCTCCTTGTATAATCTAGTTGTAACATTTGATAGAAAACTATTTGTCTTCCAACGAACATTACATTTCTTTTTATTTTTAATATTCTTATTCCTTACTCTGCCTACGCCCCGTTAGGGAATATGCATTTCATATCTGAAATAGTTTTTTATTTAAATTCCGTAAAGGAACCTAACCAAATTAAATATATTTTAGTATAATACTCCTGAATAGAAGATAGATGTAATCCTCCTGGGAGGTCTTTAGAACCTATACCCGTAAATTAGCGTATCATTCCATCAGGTAGAATTCTATGTTTAGCTGGTTGGGTTTCCCTTTGGGAATTACCCGTGTCACAAACAAGGTTATAAGCTATCTGATAGATTGGAAGTTCTATTCTATCTCAAATTTAATTCAAAGGAGATATATACAATGTCTAAATTTTTTAATAGTCCTGTAGTAGGAATTGATGTCTCAGCTGATTTTTCTTATGCTGCAATACTCGCACCAAATGGTGATATTTATAAGAAATCCTTTAAAATAAAACATAATCTTAATGGTTTCACACACTTAGTTAATGAAATAAAAAAAGTGGAAGAAGAGTTTAACATGAAAACTGCAATTTTCATGGAGTCCACCGGCGTGTACCACTTATCTCTTTTCCACTATCTTAATAATAATTTTGATAACACATTTGTTATCAATCCACTCATTACTAAGTCTAACAAAAATGGAGACATAAGAAAAGTAAAAAATGATAAAAGGGACGCCTTAACTATTGCAACAATAGGAAAATTTCAAAATATTAAGTTATCACAGCAATTTGATCCCGATATTTTTCTTTTGAAAAATCTTGTAAGGGAATATTATAAACTTACAGACACTTGCTCTACGTTTAAGAAAAAGTTATCTGCTGATTTAAGAGTTATTTTTCCTGGCTATAATACTATATTTTCAGATTCAACATCTAAAAGTTCAATTGAACTTTTAAGTAAATATCCAACACCGCAATCAATTTTAGATGCGCCCAAAGAAGATATAATTAATATTTTCCTTACCAACTCTAAAAAGGGCATTTTATGGTCTGAAAACACCTATTCTAAATTGATTAATGTTGCTAACGAGGCATTAATCATCGGCTTACCGCTAGACGGTTTAGCTGTCAAAATAGCTAGCTCTATAACTTTAATAAAAACTATTCAATCTGAAATAGATACTTTACTAAAGGAGCTTAATACTCTTATAGAATCTGAAACTTTCCCTGAATCAATTAGAAATAATATCATATTAATTGATTCTATTCCTGGTATAGGACAATTAACAGCTATTACTTTAATAGCTGAAATAGGTGATATTAATGGTTTTCTTAAACCTAAACACCTAGTAGCTTTCTTTGGTATTGATAGCTCAGTTAATGAATCAGGTAATTTTAAAGGTGATAAAAACAAAATTTCAAAAAGAGGAACCCGAATCGGCCGAAGAGCATTATATGCTGTTTCATTAGCATCGATTCGTAACAATCGTAACGGAATTCCTATAAATAAAATTCTATTAGATTATTATAAAATAAACCTAAAAGGTAAAAAACCTAAAATTTCTTTAGTAGCTATCATGCATAAAATCATAAATTATATTTTTGCTGTTCTCCGAAATCAAACTCCGTTTGAGCAAAGAGATCCTAAAATACATAAACAAATGTTTTTAGAAAACAACTCTTTAAACAAGGTCGCTTAATCACATTCCAGTTTTTGTAACCGTTCGTGTTTTAAAACGGCTTGTTTGCTATACCCTTTTTTCAAGAAATATTTTTTTGAAATTTTACTTGACTATTATTAGCTGGTCTAAGATACATAGTTTACAAAGTATATAATAACATAATTTATATAATAACATAAAATATAAAAAAATAACCAATAGATAAAAATTAAACTATTGGTTATTATATACAATTTTATTGTGTTTAAACAACTAAAGTATCAGCTATTATATTTGTATTTGATATTTTTTCCATTGATTTAGATACTACCTTTAATAATTCTAAACATATTTCAAGTGTTCTATTATTTTTATCTAGCAACGGATTAAATTCTACAAAATCCATTGCCCTTACTAAAGATGTTCCTATTATTCTCTCAATTATTTCTTTTCCTTCAGAAAAGGCAAGTCCATCTTTTACAGGGGTACCTGTTCCAGGAACAAGGGAAGAATCTAAACTATCTATATCAAAACTAAAATGAATATTATTTATATTTCTTGCATATAAGGCTTCAATTAATTCATCTAAAACTAATGTTATGCCTTTTTCTTTAATGTCTTTCATTGTCCAAACATTTAGATTATATTCTTTTATTAATTCTAATTCGCCTAAATCTAAGTCCCTACAGCCTATTAAAAATACATTTTCAGGCTTCACTTTTTGTCCTTGATAGAAAAGGTTAACTAAACTTTCGTGCCCTATTCCCATAGAACCAGCTAAAGGCATTCCGTGGATATTACCAGTAGGTGAAGTTTTATCTGTATTTATATCTCCGTGAGCATCTATCCATATAACTGCAATATCTTTGTTAAAATATTTGCTTGACCCAGCAATGCTCCCTAAAGCTAGTGAATGATCACCCCCAATAACTAATGGGAGATTAGAATTTGATAAAGATTCATATACTTTAGAAGCTAATAAAAAATTTGCTTTAATAACTTCATCTAAATACTTCATTTTCGCATTAGCTGTGTATTTATCCTTTGAAGAAACATTGTTTATATGAACTTCGCCCATATCACAGACTATATGACTTTGATTAAAGATATTTAGAAGGTTGTTCTCTCTTAATACTTTTGGTCCCTTTTCGACACCGGGTTTATCACACCCTAAAAATAATGGCATATCTATTATACTAATTTTCATTAAACAAACCTCCAAATAGAATAAATTTCTTGGATAACTTATTGGGCAATTTATATATTAATTCTTAATGGGGAAGTTGTAAATAGAAATTTATTAGAATTTATTGTGAAAAGAATTAAATTATTACTATAAAAATCAATAAAATGTTTACATTAAAAAACTACTAAAACAAACCATAATAAATAGTGTATGTTTTAGTAGTTAATTTTTGCATTATTATGAAACCATTTCACTTAATTTAATTAATGCTTCATCTTTTGTATCAAAGAAAAATTCGTTATTTTTAATTGCCTCTTGATCTATTTCAGGGAGATCGCTTAGAGGCTTATATTCAGTATATACTTTTTTTTCTTCTTCAATTACTTTTCCGTTTTCGTCAGTTTTAAATATGCTTATATAACCTTCTTCAGCTCCTAAATAATATTTATTAGGTTCTAGAGCTGTGGAATTTACTTCTTCTGATCTTACGTAAATCAGCTTTTCCTCATTCCAGTCAGAAAGTTTATATCCTACTTTAGATAATTCTTTACTTAAAGAATCAAGGGTAAGGTTGCCTTCTAAATTCATTACATTTTTTAGCTTTGATAAACTTTCGGAAAAATCGATGTTATCTATAGTTTTTAAGGTAACAAAAATATTATCATCTAAATAATTTGATGTTTCATTATATACTGTTTTGTTATTATAATTATCATTTTCAACTCTATATTTTGGATTTGTAAGATAATCAGAAACAAAGTAGCTTAATAAAAAACAAATAATAAATAAAGAAATAATGAAAATTGCTAGAGAAATTTTCGTTTTTAATGTATTAAAGTTATTTGCATATTTATTATTCATAAAATCACCTCTTAGCTGAATTATTAACAAAATTTATAAAAAATAAACATAAAAATACAATAAAAGTATTGATTAACTAAGAAAAATTATATAATTAAGAATTGACATAAAATTGTAATGAAATTATCATCATTTTTTGATAAAATATTTATTATGTCGTGCAATATTAATATTATTCCTAAGATATAAATTAGGGGAGGAGTAAAAAATGAATAGTGAAAATTTGGAGAATGCTAGAAATAGAAGAGAAAAACATAAGAAAAAGATGAGCAAAAAGATGAAAATTGTAATAACAACTATTGTGGTAATTTTAGCAGCGTTATTAATAGGTGGAATATCAATCTATAATAATATTAGAAATAAGATATATGATGAATATGTTCCAGAGGAAAAGAAGGAAGAGAGTTATTCTGAAGTAGAAGGAATAACAAATGTATTGTTAATTGGAATTGATGGCAGAACTTTAGATGAACCATCTCGTTCAGATTCTATAATTATAGCAACTTTAGATAATAATAATAAAAAAATAAAACTAACTTCTATAATTAGAGATACATTAGTAAAAATACCTAATTATGATGAATATAAAATCAATACAGCCTTTTACTTAGGAAGTATAGAAGAAGATGAAAATGGAAAGCCAAAGGGCGCAGAAGGTGGAGCTGCTCTTTTAATGAAAACTATAGAAGAAAATTTTAATTTGCATTTAGATAAATATGTTATAGTTAATTTCTGGGGATTTGAAGATATAATTGATCAACTAGGTGGAATAGATGTCGAAGTAAAGGATTATGAATTAGATGAGGTAAATAAATATATTGGAGAAACAACTGGATTAAATTCACCATTATTATCAGAGCCTGGATATCAACATTTAAATGGACAACAAGCTTTATCCTATGCAAGAATTAGGTATGTAGGAAATGGCGGCTTTGAAAGAGCAGAAAGACAAAATAGAGTTTTATCAGAGGTTGCTAATAAGTTTAGGGAAATAAGTCCATTAAAATATGTTAGTTTGGCAAACACAATGGCAAATTATGTTAAGACCAACATTGATATACCGCTTGCTTTAAATTTAGCATATACAATATATAAATTACCATCATTAAATATTGAACAGCTTCAAATACCACAAACAGAATTAATAGCTGGAGATCGTCCTTATAAAGATAAAGGATGGAGTTTATTAATTGATTTTGAACAAAATTCTAAGGTGCTTTATGATTTTATATTTAATGATAAATTACCAAATGTAGAGGATTTTGACTTATTAGCAGTACAAAGTCTTGCTGCTAAATATGATGCTGAAGAAGCAGCTTATAATGCTATATATAATATAAACCCAGAAGATTATAATGATAGAGAGAAAGAGGTTATAACAGATCCTAACAAAAATTCAGAGGAAAAGAAAGAAGAAGTTCCTGCAAAGGAAAATGAAGAAAAGCCATCTGATGGAAATAATCAAGCTGATAATAATAATGGTTCTAATAATCCAGTAGACAATAATGGAGATCAAGATCAAAATAACACTCCTAATAACCCTAATAGTCCTTCTGGAGAGCAAAAAATAGAAAATCTTAATAATACCGAAAATACCAATACTAATACAATAGACAATAAGCAGAATTGATATTAAAAAGCATTAGTATAAAGTTCACAGCTAGGCTTAACTTTAGATTATTAAAGAGTTTTAGCTGTGGACTTTTATATTTAATTTTATAAATGACTGTTAATAGTTATTTAACATATAATAGTATTTAATTTTCATAATTATGGTATAATACAAGTGTAAGGAGGTAATTATGAACAATTATTTATTACAAAAA
>JGI24714J26587_10001565_pt1 | contig 15920 bp, 12 predicted proteins | sample BioPla4DNA2_FD_26587 | JGI IMG/M metagenome (IMG submission 26587)
TGGGGCATGGGGCCGTCAGCAGCTGAAACAACCAGTATGGCACCGTCCATCTGGGCTGCGCCGGTGATCATGTTCTTTACATAGTCGGCGTGGCCGGGGCAATCAACGTGAGCATAGTGACGGTTTTCTGTCTCATACTCAACGTGGGAGGTGTTGATGGTGATGCCTCTTTCCTTCTCTTCAGGCGCCTTATCGATTTCATCGTATTTTGTAGCCTGAGCTCTGCCGTACTGAGCCATAACCATTGTAATCGCTGCTGTCAATGTTGTTTTGCCGTGGTCTACGTGACCGATGGTTCCAATATTAACGTGAGGTTTAGTTCTTTCAAATTTTTCCTTTGCCATGACTATAATCCTCCTATTGTTTTATTATTTTGCTATTATTTTTTCCATAACACTGGCTGGTACTTCTTCATAGTGGGACAACTGCATCACATAAACGCCGCGCCCTTGAGTTCTGGAGCGAAGGTCGGTAGCATAGCCGAACATCTCAGCCAGGGGCACAAAAGCCCTGATGACCTGAGCGTTGCCCTGGGGCTCCATGCCTTCAATCCTTCCGCGGCGGGAGTTGATATCACCGATGACATCTCCCATGTATTCTTCAGGCACGGTTACCTCTACCTTCATTATGGGCTCCAATAGTACCGGGTCTGCCTTTTTCAGGGCTTCCTTCATTGCCATGGAGCCTGCAATCTTAAATGCCATTTCCGATGAGTCTACTTCATGATAGGATCCGTCCACCAGAGTGGCACGTACATCCACTACCGGGTAACCGCCCAGCACGCCGCTTTCCATAGCTTCCTGTATGCCGTTGTCTACAGGCTGGATATACTCCTTGGGAACGACGCCGCCTACAATTTTATCCACAAATTCATAACCGGTACCTGGCTCGAGGGGCTCAACTTCCAGCACTACATGGCCGTATTGACCCCGGCCGCCGGATTGCCTTACGAAACGGCCTTCGCTTCTGACCGCTTTACGGATGGTCTCCCGATAGGCAACCTGAGGTTTGCCCACGTTTGCTTCTACCTTAAATTCACGAAGCATCCTGTCTACTATAATGTCCAGATGTAATTCGCCCATGCCGGCAATAATGGTCTGACCGGTTTCCTGATCGGTATAGGTGCGGAAAGTAGGATCTTCCTCAGCCAGCTTGACAAGAGCCGCACTCATCTTTTCCTGGCCGGCCTTGGTTTTAGGTTCAATAGCAACCTGGATAACCGGCTCGGGGAATTGCATGGATTCAAGAACTACCGGATTCTCCGCGTCACACAGGGTGTCTCCGGTGGTGGTATCCTTAAGGCCTACTGCAGCGGCAATATCCCCTGCGTAAACCTCCTGCACCTCTTCCCTGTGGTTGGCGTGCATCAGCAGAATTCTGCCGATTCTCTCCCGCTTGCCTTTTGCAGAATTATATACATAGGAGCCGGTTTTCAAAACTCCGGAATAAACCCGGAAGAAGGCCAGCTTTCCAACATAGGGATCGGTCATTATCTTAAAGGCCAAAGCACTGAAGGGTTCATCATCGGATGATATTCTTTCGACTTCCTCATCTGAATCCGGCAGCTTGCCCTTGATGGCCGGCACATCCACCGGTGAGGGAAGATATCTTACAATGGCATCCAGCAACAGCTGTACACCCTTATTCTTATAGGATGAACCGCATACAACCGGAACCATCTCCAGGTTAACGGTAGCCTTGCGGATACCCTGATGAATTTCCTCTTCCGTAAGCTCTTCGCCCTCCAGATATTTCATCATCAAATCTTCGTCTGTTTCTGCAATGCTCTCCAATAATTTGCTGCGGTATTCCTCTGCTTCCTCCAGCATATCTTCCGGAATGTCAGTCTCTTCGCTTTGAGTGCCCAAATCGTCCACGTAAATATAAGCTTTCATGTGAATAAGATCTACTATGCCTTTGAATGTATCCTCTCTGCCTATGGGCAGCTGAATGGGCACCGGATTTGCAGACAGCCGTTCTCTGATCATGTTTACGACACGCTTGAAGTCGGCGCCTACAATATCCATCTTGTTAATATATGCAATTCTCGGTACATGGTATTTGTCTGCCTGCCTCCAGACAGTTTCTGACTGGGGCTCAACACCGCCTTTGGCACAAAACACGGCAACTGCACCATCGAGGACACGGAGAGAGCGTTCAACTTCAACAGTAAAGTCAACGTGCCCTGGCGTATCAATGATGTTGATACGATGACCCTTCCATTGCGCTGTGGTTGCGGCCGATGTAATGGTAATGCCGCGCTCCTGTTCCTGTTCCATCCAGTCCATGGTGGCGCTGCCTTCGTGGGTTTCACCCATCTTGTGTACCCGGCCGGTATAGAACAATATGCGCTCTGTGGTTGTTGTCTTGCCGGCATCAATATGAGCCATGATACCGATATTTCTGTACTTGTCTAAGGTAAATTGCCTAGGCACCAATTAGCCTCCTTTCAGTTGTGTTAAACTCAATCACCGTTCCCAATGTCAGTTGCAGCCTGTTTTCAGCCAAATGCAAATACTCCCTTTTCTTACCATCTGTAGTGTGCAAAAGCCTTGTTGGCTTCAGCCATTCTATGAGTGTCTTCTTTCTTTTTAACTGCTCCGCCTGTGTTGTTGGCGGCATCCATAATTTCTCCGGCCAGTCTTTCAATCATGGTCTTTTCGCCTCTGTCTCTTGCATAATTGACCAGCCATCTCAGTCCCAATGTCTGGCGTCTTTCAGGCCTTACTTCCACAGGTACTTGGTAGGTAGCACCCCCAACCCTTCTGGCCCTTACTTCCAGTACAGGCATGATATTGTTTAAAGCCTCTTCAAATACTTCCATAGGGTCCCTTCCTGTTCTTTCCTTGATCAGGTCAAAGGCCCCGTAGCAGATCTTTTGAGCGATGCCGCGTTTTCCGTCAAGCATAACCTGGTTGATCAGCTTTGTAACAACTTTATTGCCATATATGGGATCGGGAAGTACATCGCGCTTTTCTACATAACCCTTTCTTGGCAATCCGTTTCCCTCCTTCTGCAAACGCTTTTGCTTTCAAAATTCAGCTTATTTCTTAGGTCTCTTGGCTCCATACTTGGATCTGGCCTGCATTCTGTCGGCCACACCTGCCGTATCCAGAGCCCCGCGGATAATATGATAACGCACACCGGGCAAGTCTTTCACTCTGCCTCCTCTGATCAGAACCACTGAGTGTTCCTGAAGGTTGTGGCCTATGCCCGGTATATAAGCGGTAACTTCCATACCATTGACCAAACGAACCCTGGCAATCTTTCTCAAGGCAGAATTAGGCTTCTTAGGGGTGGTTGTTCTAACTGCTGTGCATACACCACGCTTCTGAGGGGATTGATTCAGAGCAGGTGAGTCGGACTTATATTCTACCTTCTTTCTTCCCTTGCGAACCAATTGATTGATTGTTGGCATCTCCCCCACCTCCTTTCAACAAACGGTTGATATATCAACAAATATGCAGCTGCGGCTGCCTCTGTATTGTACCACAGCTGCAACATTGAGCAATACTCTAAAATAAGCGCACTTTAGTATTTTAGCACTCAAGCCTTAAGCTGTCAACAAAAATCCTTCATATGCACCTACACTTGAAGCAGATCACTTCCCGGAGTAAGTTCCAGGAGCGACTCTTCATTGGCTTCCTCAGCTTCCTCTCCCTCATGGCCGGGCGTGCTGATTTCTATGCTGCGATACCTGTTCATGCCGGTGCCTGCCGGGATCAGCTTGCCGATTATGACATTTTCCTTCAGGCCCATCAGAGGATCGCTCTTGCCCTTGATGGCTGCCTCTGTCAGCACCCTTGTGGTCTCCTGGAAGGAGGCGGCTGACAGGAAGGATTCGGTGGCAAGGGATGCCTTGGTTATGCCCAGCAATACACGTTTTGCCTGGGCAGGCCGCTTGCCTTCGGCAATTACCCGTTCGTTCTCGCGTTCGAATTCGAAGATATCTACCAGGCCGCCGGGCAGCAGATCGGTATCGCCTGTATCCTCAACCCTGACCTTGCGCAGCATCTGCCGCACTATTATTTCAATGTGCCTGTCGTTGATGTCTACACCCTGCATGCGGTAAACCTTTTGAACTTCCTGCAGCAGGTAGGCCTGCACACCCACAACCCCTTTGATCTTCAGGATGTCATGAGGATTGATGGAACCTTCGGTCAGCTCGTCGCCGGCTTCCACAATCTGGCCGTCCTGCACCTTGATGCGGGAACCGTAGGGGATCATATAGCTCTTGGACTCCCCTTCGCTTTCGTTGGTGACCACAATTTCCCGTCTCTTCTTCTGGTCCTTGATGGTGACCTTGCCGGAGATTTCGGATATGATGGCCAGGCCCTTGGGCTTTCTTGCTTCGAACAGTTCCTCAACCCTGGGCAGACCCTGGGTGATGTCTTCTCCGGCAACCCCGCCGGTGTGGAAGGTTCTCATGGTCAGCTGGGTGCCCGGTTCGCCGATGGACTGGGCGGCTATGATGCCCACCGCTTCACCGATATCCACCGGATCGCCGGTTGCCAGGTTGCTGCCGTAGCACTTGGCGCATACGCCGTGTTCTTCCCTGCAGGTGAGCACAGAACGGATATGCACTTCCTCGATGCCTGCATCCGCTATCTTTCTGGCAATCTCCTGCGTTATCATCTTGTTTTGGCCTATTATGACTTCGCCGGTTTCAGGGTGAACTACGGGTTCTACAGTATAACGGCCCAGTATCCGGTCTTCCAGGGACTCAATGACTTCGCCGTCCTCGGAGATCTCCCGTACCATGATGCCGCGGATCTTTTCACCGGCTTCGGTGAAGCAGTCTTCTGACCGCACTATAACGTCCTGGCTGACGTCAACCAGGCGCCTGGTCAGATATCCGGAGTCGGCGGTGCGAAGGGCTGTGTCTGCCAGACCTTTTCTGGCACCGTGGGTGGAGATAAAGAATTCCAGTACGGTGAGGCCCTCACGGAAGTTGGCCCGGATAGGCAGCTCGATAATCTTACCTGCCGGGTTGGCCATGAGACCGCGCATTCCTGCCAGCTGGCGGATCTGGTTGATGCTGCCCCTGGCACCGGAAGTAGCCATCATGTTGACCGGGTTGAAAGCATCCCAGGCTTTCTTAAGGGCCTTGGTAACTTCATCGGTAGTATCATTCCAGGTATCGATTACCCGTTCATAGCGCTCTTCGTCGGAAATGAGGCCTCTGCGGTACTGGCGGTCTATCTTTTGAACTTCCTCTTCCGCCTTGGCCAGCAGTTCCTGCTTTTCTTCAGGAACTATCATATCGGATACGCTTACCGTCAGAGCGCCCTTGGTTGCATAATGGAATCCCAGTTCCTTTATCTTATCCAGCACAATGGAGGTTTCGGTAGAACCATATTTATGGTAGCACCTGTCTACAATCTGGCCCAGAACCGTCTTGTCAACCACGGTATTGATTTCCAGGTCAAACATTTCATCAGGATCGGTGCGGTCCTTAAAGCCCAGATCCTGGGGTATGGCTTCGTTGAATATTACCCTGCCTGCGGTTACATCGATCAGGCGGGATACCTGTTCACCGTCTACCTCTCTGGAAACCCGCATTTTAATTCTGGCATGGAGGGAAATGGCGCCTTCATCGTACGCCTTGATTACCTCGTTGGCATCCTTGAAGTATTTGCCTTCGCCCTTTTCCCCTTCCTTATCTATGGTCAGGTAGTAGCAGCCCAGAATCATGTCCTGAGTGGGAGTAACTACCGGCCGGCCGTCCTGGGGCTTCAGTATGTTATTGGCAGCCAGCATCAGGAAGCGTGATTCTGCCTGGGCTTCCACTGACAAAGGTACGTGCACCGCCATCTGGTCGCCGTCAAAGTCGGCATTATAGGCCGGGCATACCAGGGGATGCAGTTTTATTGCACGGCCTTCAACCAGCACCGGTTCAAAGGCCTGGATTCCAAGCCTGTGCAGGGTAGGAGCACGGTTCAGGAGTACAGGATGTTCCTTGATTACTTCTTCCAGAACGTCCCAAACCTCGGGCCTTACCCTTTCAACCATGCGTTTTGCGCTCTTTATGTTATGGGCCAGGTCTTTTTCCACCAGGCGCTTCATAACAAAGGGCTTAAAGAGTTCCAGGGCCATTTCCTTGGGAAGGCCGCACTGGAACATCTTAAGTTCAGGACCTACTACGATAACTGAACGGCCGGAATAGTCGACCCGTTTGCCCAGCAGGTTCTGACGGAAACGTCCCTGCTTGCCCTTGAGCATGTCACTCAGGGACTTAAGGGGCCGGTTGCCGGGGCCGGTAACCGGACGGCCTCTGCGGCCGTTATCTATGAGAGCGTCTACTGCCTCCTGCAGCATGCGCTTTTCGTTTCGGACAATGATATCCGGAGCTCCCAGATCCAGGAGCCTTTTCAGGCGGTTGTTGCGGTTGATGATCCTGCGGTACAGGTCATTCAAGTCGGAGGTGGCAAACCTGCCGCCGTCCAGCTGCACCATGGGACGCAGCTCGGGAGGTATGACCGGAATTACATCCAGTATCATATGCTCAGGCTTGTTGCCTGATTTCTTAAAGGCCTCCACAACTTCCAGGCGCTTTACTATGCGGACCCGCTTCTGGCCGGTGGAGGATTTAAGTTCCGCCCGCAGCGTTCGGGAAAGCTCATCCAGGTCAATTTCCTTTAAAAGCTCCTTGACCGCTTCCGCGCCCATGCCGCAGCGGAAAGTTCCCTCGCCGTACTTTTCAAGGGCTTCCCTGTATTCCCTTTCGTTTAAAAGCTGCTTCTTGGCCATATCTGTTTCGCCGGGATCGATGACTACATAGGAAGCAAAATACAGGATCCTTTCCAGAGAACGGGGAGACATATCCAAAAGCAGCCCCATACGGCTGGGTATTCCCTTGAAATACCAGATATGGGATACCGGTGCGGCCAGCTCAATATGCCCCATGCGCTCACGGCGCACCTTGGAACGGGTAACTTCCACGCCGCATCGGTCACAGATAATTCCCTTATAACGCACTCTTCTATATTTACCACAATGGCACTCCCAGTCTTTCTGGGGGCCAAAGATTTTTTCACAGAACAAACCGTCTTTTTCAGGTTTTAAGGTTCGGTAGTTGATGGTTTCGGGCTTTTTAACTTCGCCCCGGGACCATTCCCGGATTCTGTCCGGTGAAGCCAGACCAATTCGTATAGCATCCAGGTTATTAAGTTCGAACAAAGGCCATCTCTCCCTTTCCACGTTTATTATTCCTCATCCTCATCGTCGTCCAGGTCCAGGTCCTCCAGGAAATCTTCGTCCAGGTCTTCATCGCCGATGATATCTTCTTCTGCGTCTTCCAACATGTCTTCATCTTCTTCGTCTTCACTGTCTTCGCTGCTGTCTTCATCCAGGCCGGGGATGGCTGCAATTGCGTCCAGATCAAAGTCCAGATCGTCATCTGTAATCTCATCGGCTTCTGCTGCTTCGTCAGGCTCTTCAGGTCCTTCTCTGCCTTCAAGATTGATGTCCAGACCTTCAGCATCGTCTTCGATTTCTTCTTTGATTTCCATTTCCTCTTCTTCCTTGCTCATTACCTTAACGTCCAGGGCAAGGCTTTGAAGTTCCTTGATCAGAACCTTGAAAGCTTCCGGAGCACCCGGTTCCGGAATGTTTTCTCCTTTAACAATGGCCTCATAGGTTTTTACTCTGCCAACTACATCGTCGGACTTGACGGTAAGGATTTCCTGCAGAGTATGTGCAGCACCGTAAGCTTCCAGAGCCCAGACTTCCATTTCCCCGAAACGCTGGCCGCCGAACTGGGCCTTGCCGCCCAGGGGCTGCTGGGTAACCAGGGAGTATGGACCGGTAGAACGGGCATGAATCTTGTCATCTACCAGGTGAGCCAGCTTGAGGAAGTACATGTAGCCTACAGTAACCTGGCTGTCAAAGGGCTCTCCGGTGCGCCCGTCGTAAACCGTCATCTTGCCGTCACGGTCGAAGCCTGCCTGCTCCAGAGTATCCATGATGTCTATTTCTGACGCGCCGTCAAACACCGGGGTGGCCACATGCCAGCCCAGAGCTTTGGCGGCCAGGCCCAAGTGGACCTCCAGCACCTGACCTATGTTCATTCTGGAGGGAACGCCCAAGGGATTGAGGCAGATTTCAAGGGGCCTTCCGTCTGGCAGGAAGGGCATATCCTCCTCGGGCAGAACCCTGGAGATAACGCCTTTGTTTCCATGACGGCCTGCCATTTTATCGCCTACGGATATCTTTCTCTTTTGCGCCACGTACACCCGTACCAGCTGGTTGACACCGGGGGGCAGTTCGTCGCCGTTTTCACGGCTGAATACCTTTACATCCACCACAATGCCGCTTTCGCCGTGAGGCACCTTGAGGGAGGTGTCCCGCACCTCTCTGGCCTTTTCTCCGAAGATGGCGCGGAGCAGGCGCTCTTCGGCGGTAAGCTCGGTTTCACCCTTGGGAGTAACCTTGCCAACCAAAATATCTCCGGCCCGGACTTCGGCTCCGATGCGGATAATGCCTCTCTCGTCCAGGTCTTTCAGGGCATCCTCGCCTACATTGGGGATATCCCTGGTTATCTCCTCAGGGCCCAGCTTGGTATCCCTGGCTTCGGATTCATATTCCTCTATGTGGATGGATGTGAATACATCGTCCTTAACCAGCTTTTCGCTGATCAGGATAGCGTCTTCGTAATTGTAGCCCTCCCAGGACATAAAGCCTACCAGGACATTCCGGCCGAGAGCCAGTTCGCCCTGATCGGTGGAAGGGCCGTCGGCAATGGTCTGGCCTTTTTCCACAATTTCGCCTTCGGAAACGATGGGGCGCTGATTGATGCAGGTGCCCTGGTTGGACCGTTTGAATTTCAAAAGGTCATAACGGTATTCGTTGCCATCATTTCCTTTAATAATTATAGTGTCGGAATCTACCTTCTTAACTACTCCGCCCTCTTTGGCAAGCACCACAACACCCGAATCCCTGGCAGCCTTGTATTCCATGCCGGTGCCGATAATGGGAGCCTCGGGCCTTATCAAGGGCACTGCCTGGCGCTGCATGTTGGCGCCCATGAGAGCACGGTTGGCGTCGTTGTTTTCCAGGAAGGGAATCATGGCTGTAGCTACAGACACCAGCTGTTTGGGAGAGACGTCCATGAAGTCCACCTGGTCTCTGGGAACTTCCAGGATTTCCTCCCGGTGCCGCACCATAACCCTTTCATCCACAAAGTGGCCTTCCTCATCCAGGGGTTCGTTACCCTGGGCAATTACGTATTCATCTTCCTCATCGGCGGTGAGATATACTATCTCATCGGTTACTGCCTGCCTCTCCTTGTCCACCTTGCGGTAGGGAGCTTCGATAAAGCCGTATTCATTGATTCTGGCATAGGTGCTCAGCGACCCGATGAGCCCGATGTTGGGACCTTCAGGGGTCTCAATGGGGCATATGCGGCTGTAGTGGGAATAGTGAACGTCACGCACCTCGAAACCTGCCCGTTCACGGCTCAAACCCCCGGGACCCAGGGCACTCAGCCTGCGCTTATGGGTAAGCTCAGCCAGTGGGTTGGTCTGGTCCATAAACTGGGACAACTGGCTGCTGCCGAAGAATTCCTTGATGGCAGCGGTAACAGGACGGATGTTTATAAGCGCCTGAGGGGTTATAACATCCACATCCTGTATGGTCATCCTTTCCTTGATAACCCTTTCCATTCTGGACAGGCCGATGCGGAACTGGTTCTGCAGAAGCTCTCCCACGGAACGAAGCCTGCGGTTGCCCAGATGGTCGATATCGTCTATATAGCCTATGCCGTCTGCCAGGTGCAGGTTGTAATTTATGGAAGCAACAATATCATCTATTATTATGTGCTTGGGAATCAGCTTGTCAACGGATTCAGCCAGAACAGTTATCAGCTCTTCCCGGCTCAGATCCTGATCCAAAATTTCCTTTAAAGTAGGGAAATGAACCTTCTCATTTATGCCCGCTTCCTGCGGATCTATGTTGAAAGCTTCCAGGAAGCTGCCTGCATCAACAAAATTGTTGCCCAGCACTTTAACTTTTTTGTCATTGTCCAACTGGATTACAACTTCATTTACGCCGGCATTCTGGATCTCTTCTGCTTTTTCACGGGTCAGCCTATCACCGGCTTCTGCAAGTATCTCGCCGGTCAAGGGAGCAACAACCCGCTCTGCCAGGCGCCTTCCGGCAATACGGGACGCCAGGGCCAGCTTTTTATTGAACTTATAACGGCCTACCCGGGCCAGGTCATATCTTTTGGGATCAAAAAACAGGTTTCTAAGCAGCTGATTGGCGCTTTCCACCGTGGGCGGCTCGCCGGGCCTCAGCCTTTTGTAAATCTCCAAAAGGCCTTCTTCTGCCGAATTGGTATTATCGGTATCCAAGGTGGCCAGAAGGCGTTCGCTCTCTCCCAGCAGCTGCTTGATTTCGGCATCGGTGCCATAGCCGAGAGCCCGCAGCAATACGGTAATGTTGATCTTTCTTGTACGGTCAACCCGCACGTACATTACATCGTTGGAGTCGGTTTCATATTCCAGCCAGGCACCCCGGTTAGGAATAAGAGTTGCAGAATAAAGCTTTTTTCCCGTTTTGTCGATTTGTTCAGCATAATAGACGCCGGGGGAACGTACCAGCTGGCTGACAATAACCCGCTCTGCCCCGTTTATGATAAAGGTACCCTTTTCGGTCATTATGGGGAAATCCCCCATGAATACCTCTTGTTCCTTAACTTCGCCTGTTTCCCTGTTTATCAGACGCACACGTACCTTTAAAGGTTTTGAATAGGTAACATCCCGTTCCTTACACTCTTCCACAGTATACTTTGTTTTATCATCCAGATAGTAGTCTACAAATTCCAGCACAAGATTTTCGGTATAGTCGGTGATTGGGGATATGTCTTCGAAGACCTCCTTAAGCCCCTTCTCTAGAAACCAGTTATATGAGTTCTTCTGTACTTCGATGAGGTTGGGCATTTCCAGAACTTCATCGATTCTGGAGTAGCTCATTCTGGTTCTGTTTCCCAGCTTCACTGGATGCAGCATTCACATCTCTCCCCTTAAGAATAGTTACAAAGCGCAAAAAATAAGTAAATGGGCATTAATATTTATTATACCCTTGCTTTTTATACCTTATTCAGTGTAAAATATAGACAGCGCATATTTGTAAAAGGCACTGCTGCATGGTCTTAAAAAAGCAAATATGTAAGGGTATGTTTGTACACAATACTATTAATGCAATTTACGATCTTATCACAGGGTCGTAAAATTGTCAAGGATTGTTTTTTTGCTTTTATTGGATAAGAAGAAAAAAATCAGGAGTTCTGGTAATCAGAACTCCTGATTTTTTTACTCGGATAAATTATTTCAGTTCGATCTTGGCTCCAACTTCTGCGAACTTAGCGATGATCTCTTCGCCTTCTTCCTTGGATACGCCTTCCTTAACTGCCTTGGGAGCTCCTTCTACCAGGTCCTTGGCTTCCTTCAGGCCCAGGCCGGTTATTTCGCGGACAACCTTGATAACCTTGATCTTCTGAGCTCCGACATCAGTCAGAACAGCGTCAAATTCGGTTTTCTCTTCGGCTGCAGCTTCAGCGGCAGCTCCGCCGGCAGCGGGAGCAGCAGCAACTGCTACAGGAGCAGCAGCGCTAACGCCGAATTCCTCTTCCAGAGCCTTTACCAGCTCGGAAAGCTCCAATACTGTCATGTTCTTTATGGCATCCAAAATTTCTTGTTTATTCATTTCAAATCCTCCTAATTACAAATTTTTAATTATAATTCATCAAGCAGTTTTTATTAAGCTTCTTTGGTTTCCTTTACAGCGTTCAATGCATAAAGCAGTGAACGAATTGTACCTCCCAGCACATGAACCAGCCCGGATATGGGTGCGTTCATGCTGCCCAGCATTTTGGCAATGAGCTCCTCTCTGGAGGGCAGATCAGCCAGCGCTTTAACTCCGTCGACGTCAATGACTTTGCCGTCTACCACACCCACCTTAAATTCCATCTTCTTAAGTTTCTTCATGTGTTCTGTCAGAATCTTGGCGGGTGCCACCGGATCCTTAATGCCAAAGGCTATGGCGGTGGGGCCTTTCAAATAGGGTATCAGCTCATCCAGACCCAAATCTTTGGCAGCCAGTTCCGTCAAAGTATTCTTATATACTTTATAGTCCACGCCGTTATTGCGGAATTCACGCCTCAGCTCCGTAACCTCTTCAACCGTCAGGCCTCTGTAGTCAACAAGTATAGCACTGCTGGATTCGGCCAGTTTCTCTTTGATTTCGGCTACTATCTGAGCTTTCTTTTCCCTGGCAGACATAATAGTACCTCCTTTCCCGTAAGTTCATCATCGAGCGTTCTTATCGCAGAAAGGCTGTATCAAAAAAGCCCTCATGCCAAAAGGCAAGAGGGCAGTATTATCTCAATACATTCCCTTACCTCGGCAGGCTGAAAATTTAAGCTTCAAAGCACCTGCTGTCTTCGATAAGACCATGCTCTAAATTATTATTCAAATGTCATTGGAAGTATAATACAAGTTGTATGTCTTGTCAAGCATTAACAAAGGGAAAAATTATAAAAATCTGGCAGGATTTATCTTGATACCGGGGCTCATGGTGCTGGATATCACCACGCTGCGCAGGTATGTTCCCTTGGCTGCAGCAGGCTTGGCCTTTATTATTGCATCCATGATGGTATCAAGGTTTTCTTTCAGCTTTTCTGTACCAAAGGACNTTTTGCCGATGGGTAAGTGGATAATGGCGGATTTGTCTACCCTGTATTCCACCTTACCGGCCTTGATGTCCTTAACAGCCTTGGCCACATCCATGGTTACCGTGCCGGATTTAGGATTGGGCATCAGACCCTTGGGACCTAAGATACGGCCCAGGCGTCCTACCATACCCATCATATCGGGTGTGGCTACGCACACATCAAACCCAAACCAGTTTTCATTCTGGATCTTTGCAATCATATCTTCAGCGCCTACAAAGTCAGCGCCGGCTTCTTCGGCTTCCTTGGCCTTTTCGCCCTTGGCGAACACCAGTACCTTCACGGTTCTGCCTGTTCCATGGGGCAGAACAACAGCGCCTCTGACCTGCTGATCAGCATGGCGGGGATCTACACCCAGACGAACTGACAATTCGATGGTTTCATCGAAATTGGCCTTTGCTATTTTCTGAACCAGTTCCAGCGCCTCTTCCGGATCATACAGCCTGGTACGTTCAACAAGCTTGGCGCTGTCCAAATATTTCTTTCCATGTTTCATTTTGTACATTCCTCCTTGTGGTAATACCGGGTCTACCTGATTTTAGGTTTCCCTCCCACTTTAAATATGGGATAAAATTAATTATTCTTCTACTGTCACACCCATGCTGCGGGCTGTTCCAGCTACGATGCTCATAGCTGCCTCCAGGCTGCCTGCGTTCAAATCGGGCATTTTGATTTCTGCAATTTCCTGAAGCTGCTTCTTGGTCAGCTTCGCAACCTTGTTAACGTTGGGCCTGTCGGATGCCTTTTCAATTCCCACTGCCTTTTTGATCAGATCAGCAGCAGGAGGTGTTTTGGTGATAAAGGTAAAAGAGCGATCCTGATAAACGGTTATTACAACAGGAATAATCATTCCTGCTTGTTTTGCTGTTTTTTCATTGAACTCCTTGCAAAAACCCATGATGTTGATTNCGTGCTGACCCAGAGCAGGACCTACGGGCGGTGCAGGAGTTGCTTTTCCGGCAGGTATTTGCANCTTAATATAGCCGACAACTTTCTTTGCCATTTTAACACCTCCTTAATATGATTACGTGAATTACTGGATCCAAAGTGCTAGATCTTTTGGATTTGATGATAATCCAGCTCTACGGGAGTATCCCTTCCGAACATGGAAACAATTACCTTTACCTTCTGTTTTTCAGGATAAATTTCTTCAATAGTGCCAATGAAGTTCTCAAGGGGGCCGGAGGTAACGCGTATATTATCGCCGATTTCCNCATCCAGTTTAATGGGGATCTGTTCCACGCCCATGGCACGGACTTCTTCATCCGTCAGCGGAATGGGCTTGGAGCCCGGCCCTACAAAACCGGTCACGCCCCGGGTATTGCGGATAACATACCAGGATTCATCGGTCATGACCATTTTGACCATGACATAACCCGGGTATATTTTCCTCTTAACGGCTTTTCTGCGCCCGTCCTTTTCCTCGATCTGCTCCTCCATCGGCACCTTGATTTCAAAAATCAAATCCTGGAGGTTGCGGTTTTGAATTGTCTTTTCAAGGTTGGCTTTAACCTTATTCTCATATCCAGAATAAGTATGAATAACATACCATTTGCCTTGCCTATCTTTATCTTCAGACATAAACCAAGGGTTCAGGTTTTTTCCTGACCCCCCCTCCTTCTCTTAAGTAATAAGTTCCAGAAGCTTACCCAAGCCCAGGTCAATCAGGCCTACAACAACTGAGAATACCAGAATGAAGACCAGTACAACCACAGTTGTATTCATCAGCTCTTTTCTGGTGGGCCAGGTAACTTTCTTTATTTCGGAAACAACACCCCGAAAATACTTTTTGATGCCCGACTGTTTCTTTTCCTTAGCAACCTGCTTTTTGGGGGTATCCTTTGCCTTAGCCATATTTTCACATCCTTATCCTGATCCGGCAGTATTATTTGGTCTCTCTGTGAAGGGTGTGTTGATTGCAGAACTTACAATACTTCTTCATCTCCATGCGGTCAGGATTATTCTTCTTATTTTTCATGGTATTGTAATTACGCTGTTTGCACTCAGTACAAGCCAGGGTTATTTTTACCCTCATAATTCCCACCTCACTTACCGTCCCAAATCTAGCTTTGCGACTATAATGATAATACCCATATAATTTATCATACAGAAAAACCAGTGTCAATAATTGCAGGTTCAAAAAATAAGCAAGGGGAATAACCCCCTTACTTATTTTTTATGTTCAGTTGCTTTCAGGCTGTAATAAGCCGCTTTATTCGATAATGGAGGTTACAACACCTGCGCCGACGGTTTTGCCGCCTTCGCGAATAGCAAAGCGCAAACCTTCCTCGATAGCAATGGGTGTAATCAGCTTGATGGTCATCTGCACGTTGTCGCCGGGCATTACCATCTCTACGCCTTCAGGCAGCTCGATAACCCCGGTTACGTCTGTGGTTCTGAAATAGAACTGGGGACGGTAACCGTTGAAGAAGGGTGTATGGCGGCCGCCCTCTTCCTTGGTAAGTACATACACTTCAGCATTGAAGTGGGTGTGGGGATTGATGCTGCCGGGCTTTGCCAGTACCTGGCCGCGCTCGATTTCATCGCGCTGTACGCCGCGCAGCAGTGCTCCGATGTTGTCGCCGGCAACTGCCTGATCCAGCATCTTCCTGAACATCTCTACACCGGTTACTACCGTGCTTCTGGCTTCATCTGCCAAGCCTACGATTTCAACGGTGTCGGATACCTTGAGGGTTCCTCTCTCAACTCTGCCGGTGGCAACTGTGCCGCGGCCGGTGATGGAGAATACGTCCTCAACAGGCATCAGGAAGGGCTTATCGGTGTCACGCTCAGGTGTGGGGATGTATTCATCTACAGCGTCCATCAGTTCAAATATGGATTTGCACCAGGGATCGTTCTCAACATCTGCTCCGCTCTGTGCAGCTTCAAGAGCCTTCAGTGCGGAACCTTTGATGATGGGAATTTCGTCGCCCGGGAATTCATATTCGCTGAGAAGCTCTCTGACTTCCAGCTCAACCAGTTCCAGAAGCTCTTCGTCGTCTACCATATCGGTCTTGTTCATGTATACTACGATATAGGGAACACCTACCTGACGGGCCAGTAGAATGTGCTCACGAGTCTGGGGCATAGGGCCGTCAGCAGCTGAAACAACCAGTATGGCACCGTCCATCTGGGCTGCGCCGGTGATCATGTTCTTTACATAGTCGGCGTGGCCGGGGCAGTCAACGTG
>JGI24714J26587_10001581_pt1 | contig 15818 bp, 12 predicted proteins | sample BioPla4DNA2_FD_26587 | JGI IMG/M metagenome (IMG submission 26587)
ATTTCCACTAACAGGAATTGTAGTGGCAAAATGCGCACTTTTTAAAAAAACTTTTCAGGTTTCATGCGGGTTGGAATAATGTCATCTGATAAACTCAGGAACTATTTTAACGGTTTGGTTAATAGGGTCGGAACCGAATTGCTTACAGCGCTTCCATGATTCTAGAATTATAGGGCGAACATCATCTGTACTCACAGCTTGACCGGACTGAAAATTANGCCAGGCGCTTTTTATTCTGCTTCGGGCGTCCTTTTCATACAATATTATCCCCCTCAATTCATTCCAAACTGTGTCATTGCCTTTATTATTTATATTTCTGTTTGTCTTTTTCCTTCTTGGATTGTTGCTGTGCGATGACCACAACTTTTATCACAACTTTTTCATGATGACCACAACTTTACCACAACCTTTCCACAACTTTTACAACCTTTTTAAACCTGTTTTAACCTCTTTCTGAGCTTGTATCAAAAATGAGAAAAACCCCGAAAAGCTATTGTTCTCGGAGTTTTTTTACTGGTGCGCCATGAGGGAATCGAACCCCCAACCTTCTGATTAAGAGTCAGCTGCTCTACCAGTTGAGCTAATGGCGCATACTCGTTATTCAATAATTATGGCTGGGGCGGAAGGATTCGAACCTTCGCATGCGGGAGCCAAAGTCCCGTGCCTTACCGCTTGGCGACGCCCCACTGCAAAAAATGGGGTGGGTGATGGGACTTGAACCCACGACCCTCAGGGCCACAACCTGATGCTCTATCCGACTGAGCTACACCCACCATAACTGTTTTGTGAATTAGCATTTAACATTTTAAACGTTATTCCGGTCATTGTCAAGTAATGAAGGAAGCAGATAGTTACTCCCCAGAGTTGAGCGTACCAAGGGTTTTGAAATAACAAAGGAAATAGATGATCCTCTATCGAATTTATCACAGAAATTATAAGATGTAAACAACAGATAAAGATATCCAACAGACACAGAATCGGCACGTGAAACCTGCTGTTCTTTTGAAAAAGGCTTTTAGTCGTTCTATAATACATCACTGAGGAGGCGCACTCTTTGGAAACAGTTGAAAAACCACCCTTTAACCCATACCTGGCAGTTCTGCTGGCTGTTATGTGTGTATCAACGTCCGCGATTTTTGTCAGGCTATCCACTGCCCACCCACTGATGATCGCCTTTTACCGGATGGGTTTGTCAGCATTATTCCTTGCTCCCTTTGCTCTGAACCGAAGTGGGCGAAAAGAACTGCAGGGAATGAACAACAGCGACATAATAGCAGCGATAATAGCAGGGCTTTTCCTCGCAGTCCATTTTACTGTTTGGAATACATCCCTTGAGTATACCTCTGTTGCCAGTTCCACAGTGCTGGTCACCATGCAGCCCCTGTTCGTGGTGACCCTAGGATATTTCTTCCTCAAAGAAAAAATAAGCACCAAGAGCATAGCCGGCGCAGCTTTGGCCTTAACCGGCAGCATACTGGTCGGTGCCGCTGATTTTCAGATCGGTGGTAAAGCACTTCTTGGCGATATTCTGGCTTTTTCCGGAGCGTTTTTTATCGCTGTATATTTTTTAATCGGTCGCCAGCTGCGCGTTAAGCTCTCCTTATTCCCTTATGTTTTTCTTGTTTACGGATCTGCAACTGCCTTTTTATTTATCGCTAACCTGTTAGTAGGAGCCCCCTTCTATCCATACCCACCACTGGACTGGCTGTGGTTCATCGCGCTTGCCATCATCCCTACCATCGGCGGCCACACAGTTTACAACTGGGCCTTGCGCTATGTTAAAACCATTGTGGTATCGGTCAGCATTCTGGGTGAACCTGTTGGAGCAACAATCCTGGCATTCTTAATCTTCCGCGAAACGCCGGGAACACTGCAGTTGTTGGGTGATCTAATCATTATCACCGGCCTTTATATCTTTCTCATCTCTGCCCGCACTGAAGAGAAAAACACTTAATCATTTACCAATTTATCGAGATCCGGAGTAAGAGGATACCAGCCCACACCCACTGTACCGGGCCCGATATGTGACCCGATAACAGGGCCTACACCGGAAAATAAGGGATCTGAACCAGGACAGATCTCCTTAACCCGTTTCAGCAGATCCTCACCCTCTGAAGCACTTGCTACATGAGCCACTGCAGTTTTTAAATTGGGCCCTGCCTCTTTCATTTCCGACAGCATCCTGCGGATTCCCTTTTCCTTTGTTCTGACCTTTTCGTAGACATCAATGATATAATCTCGCTCCGGATTAAAATATAGCACTGGCTTGATCTGTAGCAGATTACCCAAGAGTGCAGCAGCGCCCCCGATCCTGCCTCCCCTCTTCAGGTAATCCAGAGTGGCGGGAATGAAAACCACCTGCAAATTATCTACCACATAGCGAACATTTTCCAACACTTTATCCTTTCCCAACCCTGCAGCAGCAGTCAGGGCAGCAGCCTGCACAACCATATAAAGGCCAATTGATGTGGATCCAGAATTGATGACTGTAATATCCAAATCCGGCAGCATCCGGGCGGCCGCAGCAGCAGAACCCACTGTACCGCTGATACCACCTGAAATGTGGATAGACACGATGCTGTCCACTCGCTCACTTAACCTCTGGTATGTTTCAAAAAAATCTCCGGTTGCCGGCTGTGATGTAGTGGGAAGAATCGAGGCCTGACGCAGCCAGTTGTAAAAATCATCCAGTCCTTTGTAAAAGATTCCTTCCTCAGGAATGGATTTGTCATCATAATTTACAACCAGTGAAACAACCTCGATCTGGTATTTTTCTTTAAACTCAAGAGGAAGATATGCAGTGCTGTCCGTAACAATACCTACTTTTCCCATGCTCATTTTCCTTTCAAAAAAATACGCCTTCAACTCAGGCATTAGACAATTTATTATTCGCCACTACTATAAAAAATTCCTATGTATTTTGGTATTTCTGAATACCTATTTTTAGGTAACTGTCACCTCTTTTTTTATTGCTGTAAATATCCAACCCGGTGGCGGAACCAATCAAAACTGATAATTCTCACCACCGGGTATTGATCATAGCCAGATAGAAACTCATTTTATACAAAATCTAAAAAAACGGCTATATTAAGATACCCTACCTGGGATGCCATAGTTAAACTATGCGCCGCCTATACTCACTTGGTGTACATCCTACATTCTTTTTGAATAGAGTGCTGAAATATTTGGGGTCCTGGTACCCTACCTTTTTGCCTATATCTGAAATGGAGTAATTGGTATCTTTAAGAAACATTTTTGCTTTTTCCAATCTTATCTGCGTCAGGTAATCAATAAAATTAACTTTCAGCATTTGTTTGAAGACTCGACTCAAGTAGCAGGGGCTAAAATAAACTGCTTCAGCTACCTCCTCCAGGTTGATATCTCTGTTATAGTTTTGATGAATGTAGTCAACTACCTTTTTTATGGTTATTTCCTGGCGCTGGTTGCGGCTTTCACAGATTAATCTTATCAATTCTTCTACTTTTGAGACCGTCCACTCCCGCAGCTCATTTAAATTCTCTATGCTCTGCAGTGCTTGAGCACATGATAAATCCAACTTGCTGACTTCATCTGGATCTGCCCCGCTTTCAATTGCCTGATGTGACAAAACCATCAATATTTGTAGCAGCCGGGTTTTAATCAAAAGAGGATCGTTGTTTATTCTGGAAAGCAATTCATCAAGCAGTACTTCTAACTGCTGTAGTGCTCGTTCCCTGTCTCCTATGCGGAAACTGGTAATCAGTTTTTTCTCCTCTGTATAAGGATAAGAGTGAACGCGCTCATCATAAGGAATAACATCATCAATATGTATAACCTGGTTGCCGCCTGTGTAGAATTTGTATTCAAGTGCCCTCAAAGCATCTTCATAGGAAAAATGCAGGTGTTCAATTGAAGTGTATACCCTTCCGATCCCAATAGTAACTGTAGTATTGATAAAAGGATCATTTTCGATCTCTCTTCTGATGGTTTCTCCAAGTCTTTCAGCACGTCTGCGCAGCTTTTCCGGTAACTCATCTTCAATTTGCGGCCCCAAAAGGATTACAAATTTATCCTCCTGTGATGGAATGCAGATACTCTCCAAAAATTCCCTGGCAGCTTCCTTAATTCTCTCAAAAATCTTTTGTTTGAGGACCTGGCGCTGAATCTCCTTCTTATTCCTGGTGTGCTGTACAAAGTTATCTATATTTGCGACAAGCACTACCTGTGGGAGTTGTTTAATCCCCAGAAATTCTGCTCTCTCGTTGATTTTTGCCGTAGACTTGATGTTCCCAGCCAGCAGTTCAAAGATAAAACCGATTTTTATGTAAGGCATCATACTCTGGAGCGCTTCCCGCAGTTCTTCTTCTTCCGCCTTGCGTCTTCTTTCATTATCCAACTCTGTTAACTGTCTGTCGATAATGTCGAGCATATCTCCGCGCTGTACTGGTTTCAACAGATAGTTAACCGCCCTCAATTGTATAGCCTCATGGGCATAGGCAAAATCATCATATGCGGAGATAATTATTATTTTAACCTCGGGAAGGAATTTTTTGATGGCTTTGCTTGCCATTATTCCGTCAAGCCCTGGCATTCTCACATCCATCAGAATAATATCTGGCTGTGTCTTCCATGCCAACTCTACCGCTTCTTTACCGTTCTTGGCCTCCCCAACTATACAAATACGGTCTGACAGATATTTATCTATTATCATTATCCATCCTTTTCTTTCAAGCGCCTCATCATCTACTATTAAAAGTGAATACAAGTGTGATCACCCATTCTGATGAATATAAGTAAAATTTACCCTAATTGATGTGCCTTCGTTTTCACGGCTGTTAATTTCCAGACCATAATCAGCACCAAAATAGTGCTGGAGCCGCCGGTGAACATGAACAAGACCAAGACCTGTAGTATGTCCGCACCCAGTGCTGTTAATGTTGAGTTGAGATATCTCCTTTAATTTGCCGGAAGGAATACCGACCCCATTATCCCTAATTTCAAAAACAACCTTCTGCTTTTCCAGCCAACCATGGATACTGATCTCTCCTTTACCTTCAAGGGGTTCAATGCCATGCAGAACAGCATTCTCCACCAGTGGCTGCAGCGCCAAACAAGGAATGCGTGCATTTTTGATATCTTCATCGATCTTAAAATCAATCTGCAAACGGTCAAAAAAGCGCACCTGTTGAATGAAAAGATAGTCCTGCAGCATCTTGATTTCCTCAGCAACGCTAACCGTGCCTTTGTAATTTTTTAAAATATAGCGAAGGATCCGGGCGAGGGCATATGACAGTTTTTCTGTTTTCTCTGCTCCTTCCAGCATAGCCAATCTGGCCAGGCTGTTTAAGCTGTTAAACAAAAAATGAGGATTAACCTGTGATTGAAGGGACCGGTAGTTTGCTTCATATAGGGCATTTTTAAGCTCTTCCTGGAATTTCAGCGACCGGATAAGGCTTTCTTTTTGTTCTTCAACTTGCTGCTGTAGTTGCTGTTCTTTCATTTTTCCCTGTACTGCAGCTGAAATAATATTNAGAAAAGACATCATTTTATCAACTGACAGTGAATACTCCCGCAGGCATATTCTTTCTGTTCTTGTTCCATTAATACAGGTACAACTGGACCCTGCCAAATAATCGGTAAAGTTTTCATTTGATAAAACACTCTCATCCATAAAGGGGCCCAGGACTATCTTGGCCAATGCCTTTCTCTCATAATTCACTGCTGACTCGATTTTCAAAAACCCATAAGGGCAGGAAAAGAGAACAGTATTCTCGCTGCATCTTTGTTGCTGCCATTCAGGACAATGAAGACACTTTATAATGGCCGCATCACATTCATCTTCATTGAGTATAACTTTACCCGAACTGTCCATAACAATAGGTTCCACTTCAAGCAGGGTTTTTATCTTTTCTCGGCATTCCTTACGCAAAATGCTTGCCAGTCGACCATTAAGATCAGTTTTTCCTTTTGTTTTTAATAACTCTCTTACCGCATGAGCGACATTTGTGCCGTACTTTNCATAAGCATCAGCCCCAACTTTGTCGGCAAGCCCCTGTGTAATGGGACCTCCTCCTATAATGATTTTAACACGATCCCGAAATCCGGCTTCTTTGATTGCAGTGATAACATCGGCAATATTGAACATGGTCACTGTTAGTAGAGCGGAAATGCAGACAATTTCCGGATGGAATTTTGCAACAGCTTCCACAAACTGTGTCGGAGAAACATCAACACCGAGATCTATTACTTCATACCCTGCACCTTCCAGGGTAAGGGCAACAATGTTCTTACCCAGATCATGGATATCTCCTTTAACTGTTCCGACAACAACCCTGCCTTTGTAATCAATTATTCTATCACCAGACATCTTTTCCAGTATCTTTAGGCCAGTTTGCATAGCATCTGCTGCTGTTATGACATCCATGACGTAGAATTCGCCGTTCTGGAATTTAACGCTTACTGTTTCCATACCGGGGATAAGGCTCCTTTTGATTATATCTTCAGGAAGAATCCCTTCCTCAAGAGCCTGTTCAATCAACTGTTTTACACCGAAGGAATCTCCTTTGAGCAATGCTTCAGAAATTGACACAAAAACATTTTTACTCAAAAACTATACCCCCAGTTTCCATTGTTTATAATATATTAAAACCGGTACGAAACAAAAACTACACCAGTTAACTCGATTACAACAAGAATCCCGGTGATGTTAATAAGTACACCACCGGGACTAATTATATTATTATTTAATAACTAATTAGAAACAGAACAAATGATAAAACGAGATCTTCTGAAATGTTCCATTTCTGTGCCATTGCTGCAGCTGCTGCACTCTCATCCCCAGTTTCTTCAATGAGTTTATAGTACTCGGAAACAACCGGTGGCAGTTTCTCAGGCATACTTTTATCCTCCTTTTTCCGGGTAATTGCTTAATGATAAACAACTANAACTCATATATTTTCTTAATATTTACCATATTTTATTACAGCTTCGCACCAGTACCTCATACATTTGGGATCGACATTTTCACCAAAAATCTTATCTGCCGACATGATAAATCCTCCACCGGGTGCGGCTTCATCTATCAGTTTTTTGGTGTAATCCTCAATTTTCTCTTTTGTCCCATAAATAAGCAGTTCGTAGGGTAGGTTGCCCATTAGACAAACTGTATCCCCAATCATTTTTTTTGCTTCTTTCATATCAATTGTTTCGAACTGTACTATTACTTTTCCTTTTGGTAGTTCTTTCAGATAAGAAAGGTGTGGTGTCCAGTTTGATTCACAGTATATAATTACACCATAACCTAGATTTGTTAGTGAATCGACCAGTTTTTTAAATGTTGGCCAGTAAAATTCTTTGAAGTAATCAGGTGAAATAAAAGGAGCAAAATGTAGTGGAATAAATATTGGTGGGAAAAGGGTTGGTACTGTTCCTGTGGTTGCCCATTTGATCATATAAGGTAGCAAAGCTTCACATGCCTGTTGTATAGTTTCTTTCGGTAATTTCAGCAAATCCAGGGATAATTCTTTAAAACCGCGCAAGTGATCCATGAGGAAGTCAATAGGGGTTTCTGTAAAACCACCTGCCAGCACCGGCATCCCATATTTTTCTTTCCATTCAGCCCCTTTTGCACCCCAGTAGCTGAGCCAACTTAGGAACTCCTGGAAGGCTTTCCCAAAAGCGATTGCATTTCTTGGATATGGTCTTGCTAATTCTGCGCATCGACGTGGTAAAATTTTCTCCAGAATAAACTTATAAGGATCCGCGATTAGCTCATCGTACTCATTTTCAGACATACAGGAAACCTGATTCCACTGGTGCATTTTGTGATCAGCACCATCTCTTCCGGCAAGAGTAAACTGGGTAGTTCCAATAAATTCAAACATGGGTCCGGACCATACACAGAATGGAGCGTATGCGGCATCCCACTCCGGAAAATCCACAAAAACCTTTTCCCATGCTTTTGCCAGCAGAGAGTAATCATAGGTAACATCAGCAACAGAATATCCGGCATAAGGGCCAACCCAATAACCTTCCTCTGGAGGAATCAGGGGAACGCGATCCGGTTCTTCCAACTGCATTGCTTTAACTATACGGTTTACCCGTTCTTCATATAATTTCTGGATCTTATCTTCTGACATATTGAAACCTACCTCCCTTACTCATTCAATAATTTTTTACAGAGTTGTACACCTTCAGCAGCGCTTCTGGTAGCAGCATCGGCACCTGCCCATTCCTTTAGCTCACCACTTACTGGAGCACCACCGATAATTATTTTTACCTGGTCTCGTACTCCTGCTTTTTTAATTGTTGTGATTGTTTTTTCTATAGAATCAAAAGCTGAGGTAAGCAAACAACTTAGAGCTACAATATCCGGCTTTTCGTTTGAAATGGCATCAACAATTGCTTCTGGAGCAACATCTACCCCCAGATCGCAGACATCAAAGCCACTAGCCTCAGCAAATCCCTTAAACACATTTTTGCCGATGTCATGGATGTCATCTTTAACAGTTGCAAGGACAATCTTTCCAAGTGTACTTGTCTTGTCCCCGGTTAAAACAGGCCGGATAATCTCAATAACAGAATTAAAAAGCTCTCCGGCCATAATTAATTCAGGGAGGTAGTATTCCCCATTGCTGAACTTTTCCCCGACCATTTCCATTCCCTGTCTGCATTTTTCAATGATTTCTTCTACCGGTATTCCCGCGTCAAGCTCATTCCTCACCATCTCCGGTACGCTTTCATGTTTTAGTTCAACAACTGCTTTTGTTAATTCATTCATTTGTTCATCCCTCCTATATTATTAATAATCATCTGATTATAGATACCTAACCAGAGATCGGCTATGAAACATTTCAAGTTAATAATTTTTAACGCAAAAAACTGTATTTTTCTATATATCGGTACAAAATGGAATGGGAAGATTAAGAAACATTAAGAATGCTAATTAATTTCGTTATACTGTTAAAGGATTTAGACCCGGCTGAGGTAGACAACTGGATCATTTATATATCTCAATCGGTTTTCAAGAAGATGAGTCCCAACCGGGGCAACCCTGTTAACCAGATACAGCATCACTACGAAATGCAAAAATATCAGCTTTTGACTGGGAGTAATAATTGTGTGTAAAATACGACTGGAAAATTGCACGTGTATTCCATTCTGGCTGTCAACTAATACGTTTCACCGGCACTATCTAAATTATAATGATTTAAAACATTAATCGACAATTCTAAATTATTGCGCTAACAGGGGAAGTTTTGTGAGAGTTAGTAGAGAGACTGGACACTCGAAAAAAATTGGCCGAAGACTAGACCTTCGGCCTCTAACTTCTAAACTCGATGGCAACCAGTATCCTCAGGTATTTTGGTCACATTAACAGGCACTGATTTCACTGCGGGGAAACCGCTTACAGGGTCTAGTATGTTATCCGGGGTAATTCTATTTACGTTTACTTCATCAAAACCATGGGTAATCTGCAAAAATCCCTGTAGGATTTCATCCTGCCCTACTATTGAAACCCGTATCTTTAAAGAGCCTTTTGCCGATGTGACTTCTACTAAATCACCATCAGCCAGCTGTAAGGAAGCGGCGTCCTCTGGATGGATCTCCAAAAGAGGCCATGGTACAGCTTTTTTAAAACGGGGTATATGATGGTAACAGCTGTGATTAAATCTTGACTGCCTTGCACCTGTAATCAAAATAAATTTATACTGACCCTTGTTTTTACCACTTAAATAATGAGCCGGCCGGTAAACCGGGAGTTTTTCATATCCGTACTTAGCCAGATAATCTGAAGAAAACTCCACCTTCCCTGAAGGAGTGTTAAAGCCATTTTCATGATATTTTTCATATTTGTAAGCCTTATACATGTAGCCCTCAGGTTTTTGTGCTAACTCCTCCAAGCTCAAGCCAAGAGGTTTAATTATCCACCTGTTGAGTTCATCTTCATCCTTCCAGGGGAAATATTGGCCTATCCCCACTTTTTTTGCTAAGCTGCTCCAAAACTGATATTCGTTCTGGCATGAATCAAATTCCAGCACTTTTTTTGTTACGGATATGGTTTGAGGCATTCCCCCTCTGATTACCTCTGACCTTTCTAAAAAGCTTGCCGCGGGCAAAACATAATCTGCCAACTTGGCTGTATCTGTCATAAATAGATCTCTCACAACAAACAGATCTAAGGATTTTAATGCCTTCTCTACTTTATCTGCGTTGGGATTGGTTAAAACAGGATTGCCACCTGTTAATATTAACCCACGCAATGGGTATGGCTCGTTCTCCAACATTGCATCCATCGCCATGATGCTGTGCCCTTCCAGTCGGTTATCATAAAACACCGGGTATTCGTCTGCTCCGATAGGCCTCAGCTTTTTTATAGTTCCTTGCAAATCAGCAAGTAGAGAGTTAAAGGCTGGCGGTTCCTCAAGCATATCCCCTCCGGGACGGTCTGTGCAACCGCATAAAGCCCCGATGCAGGCAATTGCCCTTATGTTGTTAAAACCGTTATCATGATGCTCGGGCCCAACCCCAACCCTATAGGTGACCTGGGGAGCGCTTTCAGCGATAGTTTTGCTGATCTTATAAATATCATCCTGANTGATTCCAGTCTCTTCTGCCACATATCTCGGGTTAAATTTCCGTGCGTATTGGGCTAGCTCCTCAAAGCCTTTAGTATGTTCCTTGACAAAAGCCTGGTCATACCATTTATGCTCGATAATGATATTTATAATCCCTAAAGCCAAAGCCCCATCTGTAGCCGGTTTAATCGGGAAATACATATCTGCAAACTTTGCAAAGCTGTTTTTCCGCGGATCGATCAAAAGCACCTTTGCTCCCCGATCCCTTGCCTCTTTAATTTTGTTATAAAGGGGAAAATGGGATGCCAATGGGTTGGCTCCCCAGATAACAATACATTTTGCATTATGAAAATCAGGGGTCGGATAACTGCCGAGCACAGATTTTACGGCAGCATGCTTGGAAACAGCGCATAATGTATCATTGGAAAAAATGTTAGGGGTGCCAAATGCAAAGGCAAAACGGCTACAAATGTGGCTGTGTGTTGAATCTACAGATTCTCCCTTCCAAACGCCAATGCTTTTTGCTCCGTATTTTTCCTTGATAGACAGCATTTTTTGAGAGATTTCCTGCAAAGCTACTTCTAAATCGATCTCCTGCCATCTTTCGCCTACTTTTTTCAGCGGTTTTAAAATCCTTACCGGCGAATAAACCAAGTCCAGAATAGCTCTACCTTTCACACATAGTTTACCTTTATTAAAAGGATGCTCTTTATTGCCGATGATTTTCTTAATTTTACCCTGTTCAATAACTACAACGATAGGACAACGATAGCTACACATGCGGCAAAAAGTCTTGACACTGCAATTTGCCTCACTATAGTTCTTAATTAGCATTGAGCACCCCTCCCCCACTGCTAAAGTCCTTCCTTCAATAAACCCACTGGATATTTACCTTAAATCATAATACAGTTCATCATTTAACGCGAATCCGGGGATTCAAAAAGCCATATAATAAATCGGCAACCAGATTTGCCAGGCAAAGCATTGTTACAGCCACCATGCTGCAGGCTTGAATTAACGGCAAATCTTGATTTTGCATTGCATATAACAGCAATCTACCTAACCCTGGATAACCGAACACCACTTCAGCTACCAGCATTCCTCCGATCATCATTCCGGCATCCATCGCTACAATCGTTACTGTAGGCAAAAGAGCGTTTCGTAAAACATGCCGAAACAGCACTTGCCGCCGTGGCAAACCTTTAAGATAAGCAGCCCGCACATAATCAGTGCGCAAAACATCTATTGTGCCGGCCCGTGTCATACGTGCTACATAACCAATACTGTTTAGAGCTACCGCAATCGCCGGCAAAATCAGAAACGGAAGTGCTTCACCAAAACTAGAATCTGGATGGATCGATGAATTTGCCGGCAACCAACCTAGATAGTGGCAAAACAAAGGGATCAATAATAAAGAGCTCACAAACACAGGCAGTGCCACAAACACCATGGAAACAGTTGTGATCATTTGATCAGGCAATTTGTCCCGCTTTAAAGCTGCCAAAACTCCTAATAAAATGCCCAATGGCACATAAATCATCAGAACCACAAGTGCTAACATGGCTGAATTGCGCAACCTGGACATCACGATTGGAAATATTGGCATTCGGTTGACAAGAGAATCGCCCCAATCCCCTTTAACGAAATTTACCGCCCAATCCAGGTATTGAACGTAAAAAGGGTTATTTAGGCCATATTCTTCTCTTAAATTGGCGATGGCCTCTTCTGTGGCAAACTGACCCAGCACCAACTGAGCCACATCACCAGGTAAGAACTGTGTAATAGCAAATATAATAATAGAGGCTAAAAACATGATCACAAAAATAGAACCAAAACGACGTAGTATATAAGCTATCATTGTCTAACCTCCCTAGGGCTATCCGCTTGTCGAACAATTACTTCGCTTTGCAGAGTTCGCAATTCATCAAGACTAATATGACAGCAGATATGATGGTGTTCGCTCACATCCTGCCAGGGTGGCTCCTGCTCTTCGCAAATCCTGCCTATTTTACGAGGACAGCGGTTGTGAAAACGACACCCAGAAGGCAAATTGATGGCGCTGGGCACACTTCCTTCCAACCGAATCCGTTCTTGTCGCACATCGGGATCCGGAATCGGAATGGCCGATAGCAACGCCTCAGTATAAGGGTGATAGGGGGGCATAAAAACATCCTCAGCCGAGCCTATCTCGCATATGCGGCCTAAATACATTACTGCGATCCAGTCGGAGATATAGCGTACCGCCGCTAAATCATGTGAAATAAACAGATAAGATATTTTATGGGAATCCTGTAGTTTTATCAAAAGATTTATCAGAGCAGCCTGTACTGATACATCCAAGGATGAAAGCGGTTCATCGCAAAGTATCAAAGTGGGTTCAGCTGCCAGTGCACGGGCGATGGCTATGCGCTGTTTTTCACCTCCACTTAATTCATGAGGCAAACGATTAATGTAATCTGCGGGTAGGTTCACAGCATTAAACAATTGGCGCACCCGTTCCTGGATCTCATTTTTTGATAAACCCATCAGGACTAATGGCCGAGAAACGCTTTCCCCTATTGTATAATGGGGATTTAAAGAGGCATCCGGATTCTGGAACACCATCTGAATACTTTTTCTCTGGGCAGGAGTTCTTTTTGAAACACTATAGGGTATCAGCTCTCCTTCCAGCTCTATTTCACCGGAGGTGGCCTCTTCCAGTCCTGCAATACAACGGGATAAAGTTGTCTTGCCACATCCGCTTTCTCCCACAATACCCAAAGTAAAACCGCCGCGTACACCTAAGGATACATCATCTACAGCCTTAATTTTTGTTTGGCCACGCTTAAAAAGTGATGCAAACTCTCCTGNTGAAACAGAAAAGTGTTTCTTAATATTACTCGCACTAAGCACCACCGGGCCCTCTTCATGTTTAGAAAAATCCCTTGCATGCTGGGTATCCATTAACAGTTCAGGTTTGCTCTGTAAAATTTCCCACCTGCGGCAAGCTGTGAAATGGCCTGCTTCAGCTTCCACCAGCGACGGCCGCACAGCCTTACATTCATCCTCAACCATACTACATCGAGGGCTAAATATGCAGCCTGACGGAAGATGATTCATGCGCGGTATATAACCGGGGATCGCGGTTAAAATAACACTCTGCTTGTCATTGGTTATCTTTGGCAAGCAGCCTAATAGCCCTCTGGTATAGGGGTGAAGCTTGCTTCTAAAAACCTGTTGAACGGTTCCTTCCTCTAAAATCTCCCCTGCGTACATCACACCTACCCGGTTACAGATATTTGCTACAACACCAAGGTTGTGGGTAATGAAAAGAACTGCCATATTATATTCCGTCAATAGCTCATGNACCAGGTCTAGTATTGCTGCTTCAGTAGTCACATCCAGGCTTGTGGTNGGTTCGTCCATAATCAAAAGCTGAGGGTTTGTTGTTAATGCAATGGCAATCACAACACGCTGCAGCATACCACCGCTTAGTTGGTGGGGATAGCGTTTCGCCACCGATTCCGGATCAGGCATGCGCATTTTTTTTAACATTTCAACGGCTTTCGCTTTTGCCTCTGCTGATGATAAATTTAGATGTAACCGGGCGATCTCGGCTATCTGTTCACCAATAGTTATTGATGGGTTTACCGCAGCAGCCGGATCCTGGTGTACCATAGTGATCCTGGAACCCCAAACTTGTTGCATCTTGGACATCGGCAGAGAAAGCAGATCAGTGCCGCCGAGTTTAACCGAACCGCTTTTTATCTGTCCATTGTCGGCCAGATAACGAACAATAGCCCGAGCTAATGTAGACTTTCCTGAACCTGATTCGCCAACCAATCCATATATTTCGCCGGCTGCGATCTGTAAGGAAACATTGCGGACTGTATAGATAGGTCCCCGGTCTGTATGGTATGTTACAGTAAGATTCTTAACATCTAGAATGGGATCAGGGTCGATCGTTTTTTTGGATCTATGCATATCTGTCACTACTCACACCACCCGGTAACAATATTCTGCGCAAGCCGTCGCTCACAAAACTTACTCCTACAACCAAAATAGCGATAGATGCAGCAGGAAAAAATAATACCCAAGGAGCAACACCAAAAAAGGGCCGTGCCTCGCTTACCATGAATCCCCAGTCTGGCGCAGGTGGCTGTACACCCAAACCCAAAAACCCCAGGGATGCAACCATAAAAATAGCATATACAAAGCGCATAGATCCCTCTACNGCAAGATGGGGCAGCACATTGGGCAATATTTCCTTCAACAAAATATAGGAGATACTTTCACCACGCAGTTTAGCTGCTTCAACAAATGCCCGGGTCTTGATATCTAAAACCACACTGCGTACCACCCTGGTCACTACAGGAATATACATAAAACCAACCACTAAAATCACACTATAAAATGAGGAACCCAGGGAAAACAGCACCAGCATGGCTAACAATAAACCTGGAATGGCCATCATCACTTCCATCAAGCGCATAAGAACATCATCCAGCACACCACCCCAATATCCTGAAATCAAACCCAGGATCAGTCCTAAAAAGACAGCCAAAGCCGCACCTGACCCGGCGACTATACATACATTCCTGCTGCCGACGACAACACGGCTAAAAACATCACGACCAAATTCATCTGTACCGAAGATATGTTCAGCTGAAGGTGGTTGCAACCTCTGTTCAATATTCTGCTCTGCATAATCATAAGGCACAATCAATGGACCAACTAAGGCCGTAAGCAAAAATAAAGTGACAATAAAAAAACCGATTACACTTAATGTATTGCGCCGGATCCCCCTCCAGATGTTATAAAGTTTAGAATGTACATACTCTTGATTGCTTTGTACGGATATTTCCATAAAAATACCTCCGGCTATTACATGGTGAGCTCCCCCATCAGAAATAGATGGGGGAGCTTCTTATATTACTGTTATTCCCTTTCCAGGTAAACAGTACTAAAGTCAACAGCAACCTCGACTATATGCGCTTTGACACCTTTCACATCTTTATGAGAAGCCCAAGCACTGTGCTTGAAAGCGGGAACAATGATTGGCCCGCGTTCCATAAAGATCTCCTGAACTCTGTGGTACATCTTAATACGCTCATTGTAATCCATTTCTGTAGCAATTTTAGCCGCCAAATCATCCAATTCAGAATCGGACCAGTGAGTTTCGTTCCAGCGGGCTCCAGTGACATAGGCCTGTTGGAGAAATACTCCTGGGTGTGTCCTAGAACCCCAGTCGGTAATACCAAGTTCATAATCCAGCCAATTGAC
>JGI24714J26587_10001583_pt1 | contig 15805 bp, 20 predicted proteins | sample BioPla4DNA2_FD_26587 | JGI IMG/M metagenome (IMG submission 26587)
CTTTTTATGTTTTTTTAGCCAATTAACATTTTAGCAGGTTTATTTCACGAGTGCATTTTATTTTTAGGGAAAACCAAATGTTGGAGTACTTTTTTTATGCACCCCAATATTTATTATAGATCCATTTTACAAAAGTATAAATTTGAGATTGTATAATTATTAGGATTTCTTATATATAAAATAATTTTTGAAAATCTGTAACGTTTTTAGTATAAATGTGACTAATTATATGAAAGGAGGGACTTAGTGAAGCAAATAGAGAAATTATATATACTTTATAAGCAGGATATTTATATCTATCTTCTATCCTTAACCCATAACCCTGACCTTTCAGAAGATTTGCTGTCAGAAACCTTTGTCAGGGCAATAACATCTATTGGAAATTTTAAAGGGCAATCGTCAGTAAAAACTTGGTTGTTTTCTATTGCAAGAAATTTATGGCTTCAACAGCTAAGGGAAGATAAACATACAGTTGAATACAATGATCTTTTAAAACTGTATGTTTCAGATAGTATAGAAGAAAGGTTAATAACCTCAGAAACATCGGAAAAGATAAAGAAGCTATTGTTAGAAAAAGATGAACGTACACAAAGAATAGTAAACTTGAGAATTGCAGGTTATAGTTTTACTGAAATAGCCCAGGAGATGAATATATCAGAAAGTGCAGCAAGGGTTATTAATTATCGTACAAAGAAGTGGATTAAAGTTAATTTGGAGAAGGAGGGATTGATTTGAATATTTCATGCGATATAATACTTGATCTGATACCCCTTGTAAAAGACGGTGTTGCAAGTGAAGATAGCGTTAAAATAGTTCACGAACATATAAAAAGCTGCCAAAGCTGTAGAGCTGATTATGAAGCCTTTAAATATACAAACATAGAGCAGATCTCAACAAAGGATGAGAAAATAATTTTTGCTATTAAGCGTAGTATATTTATAAGTCAGCTTATTTTTTTAATAGCAGGTGCTCTTATTGGAATAGCTTTCTCCAATTCCATGAACATGTTTTATAATTTTTTAATAATGCCTATTGTTGGCAGTATATCATTATTTACATTTAAAAAGAAATGGTATCTGTCTCCAGTTGCCATTTTCATATTAACTTATTTGTGGCAGACAATTGAAATTATTATTTCAGATGGCTTTCAATGGCATAGCTTTTATGCAGGATTATTCTACAGTGTAATATATACAGTACTAGTCATAATTGGAGTAGTAATTACAAAGTTATTAAAATTTGCATTTGGAAGAGGTGAGTAAATTGAAAAACAATAAAAGAACAATATTAAAAGTGTTTGCTGCATTAATAGCATTTGTACTTATTGGAGGATTAATTTTTTTCACCAATGCTTTTGTAGGCAATCCAATATCTGCAATGATTGCAAATAGAGCCATAGAAAAATATGTAGGTAAATACTATCCTTATCTGGATCTTGAAGTAGAAAAAGCAATATATAATTTTAAAACTGGTTCATATATGGCAAGAGCCTGGTCCAAAACAAGTATTGATACTAAATTTAACATATATTATTATAGAGGCGATATCAGGGATGATTATGAAAGTAGTGTATTAGGTAAGTACAATACATTGTATAGGCTTTCAGATGAATATTCAGTTATAGCTAGAAACATTATTGCAGAGAAACTTGGATATGAAAACAACACTACCATAGTAATTTATGAAATGGATGATGAGGCTAAAGATATTTTACAGCTTGATATGGAATTTGATAAATCCTTACCTTTGGATTCAGAGGTTTTAATCAGGGTTGATTTAGAAGATATCTCCATAGAAGAAGTTGCAAAAGTATTAGTGGATGCCCATAAGGCTTTTGTAGAGGATAACTGTAATTTTACAGAATATAGCTTATTTGCTGAAGAGGATGGTACACATATAAGTATACATGGAGTTACCCCTAAAGATATTGAAGGTGGTGAACTTGTAGATCTTCTGAAAGAAGCTAAAGATAATGAAGGTGATAGCAGGATTTATGTTTTTATTAAGGAAGCAGACAAATAGTTACTACACAAGGTTAGAAGAGCAGGCTTGAATTATTTTATAATTCAAGCCATATTTTTTTGTAATATGGTATAGAAAAATTATAAGAAAAAGAAGGTGTTTTCCATAAGTTATAGAATATTTATAGTAATAGTGCTATAAACCTTTTAGACATAAGCAATAAAAAAGTAATTCTTAGAGATTTTAAAGAATCTGATATTGAAGTTAGGATGTATTGGGAAACAGAGGAAAGGAATTTATACGCAGGCTCAGATTACTCATTAACTCAGCCGGAGTTTTTATAGAGTATTCAAAGGATAAGGAAGGTTTTTATATGAAAGTGTAGAATATCTTGAATATAAGAAGTTATCATTAAATGATTTTTAAAAAGAGGTACTACCCTTCAAATATTTTCATAATAGGATTTAAGAGGAGGCTATTTTATGGAATTATATTAGTTCNCTTAATTCCACTAGCTTCAGTTATAGTACTTTACGTATATGTAACCATATTTAATTAAAGATTAGCTATATTATAGAAAGAGGTGAAGTTAAAAAGGATAAAAATAATCATAGTACCAGGATGTTGAAAATAAAAGTTAAGCGTGTAAGGAGTGGAGGCAAGTTTGAGAATTGAAAGGGATAACATTGTAATTAGAAGTGCTACGGTTGATGATGCCATTCAATTAAATAAGTGGTGGAATGACGGTAGAGTNATGGAGCATGCAGGTTTTCCCTATGGACTGGGAGAGCCTCTAGAAGATACTATTGAAAATNTAAAAAGCAAGAAAGGGAAACTGAGCCAGCTCTGTATAATCGAAATAGATGGAAAGCCTGTAGGAGAATTGAACTACAATATTGAAGGTGATACAGCATATCCCGGATGGAAGATATGTGAATTTGATTATCAAAATAAGGGATATGGCCCTAAAATAATAATGATGCTATTTGAATTTCTTTTTAAAGATGAAAGTATTAATTCAAAATGTCAAATAAATAAAATTGTTTGGGATACAATGCTTGAGAACAAAAGGGCTCAACATGTCTATGAAAATAAGATTAGAGCTCGTAGAACTGGATTCAGGGAAAATGCATGGAAAGATCAAACTGGAAAATGGAGAACTGCTGTTGACTATGAAATGACCAGAGAGGAATTCTATAGTAGATATAAAAGAAGTTAACGGAATATTAGATATCTTAAATATATTGTATAGAAAATTTTTATACTGCAGTGGTAAAACTGGTGAATTAATTATTATAAGTGTATTTTGCAGCATTGTAAAAATATAATATCATTTTGTTAGGAGATGTATAGATGGTAATAAAAGAAATATATGATAAAGAACAGAAAAGAGAGATATCTGCAAAAATATTAAAATCACTTCCTGATTGGTTTGGCATACCTGAAGCTATAGAGGAGTATATAAACAGGAGTGCTGATTTACCTTTTTTTGCAGCAATGGATGAATCAAAAGCTTTAGGCTTTATCTCAATGAAAGAAAACAGTCAATATGCTGCTGAAATCTATGTAATGGGAGTCTTGCCTGAATATCATAGACAAGGGATTGGTAGAGCTTTATTTAATAGAGCATTGAAGTGGGCAAAAGAACAGGGTTATGAATATTTGCAGGTAAAAACTCTTGATGAATCCCATCCTGATATTTACTATGCAAGAACAAGGAAATTTTATTTATCAATGGGATTTAAGCCCCTGGAGTGTCTCCCGGAATTATGGGGTAAGCATAACCCTTGTCTGATCATGATTCAGTATATTAAATGACAAATAAGAAGGTGTTATTATGTAAAAGTGGAAAATATATATGATAAATTGAACATTAGCTTCACACCTTTTTTTCTTGATGCAGTTCAACTATTCAAGAAAAAAGGGTACAGGAAAGTACTAGATATTGGATGTGGATATGGGAAACATAGCCTTTATCTAGCAGAAAATGGTTTTGACGTAACCTCAATCGATCCTAATGTAAAAGTCCTGGAATGGCTAAAGGAATATATAGAAAAGAAATCTATAAATAATATAAGTGTAATGAGAGGAGATATAAACAGGCTCTCCCTTGAAGATAGTTCCTTTGATGCAGTTATTTGTACATCAGTACTCCATCATCAGTGCCTTAAACAGATTCAAAACAGCATTTCAGAAATTCAAAGGGTTTTAAGACAGGGAGGATCCTTTTTATTTGATGTTTTGTCCATAGAGGANNATTNTTTTGGATATGGCCAAGAGATAGAGCTAAATACTTTTGTAGGCTCCAGAGAAGGCGAAGAGGATATACCCCATCATTATACTGATATTGAAGAGTTAAAGAGGCTATTAAAAGGTTTTCCAAAAGTTAATATCCAACAAAACGGGTATCATATTATCATTAATTCTGAAAATGAGATTGTAAGTAGAGTATTTGATGTTTTAACTTTTAAGTAATCATATGAGGTTTAAGGGTTTGTGTGGTATGTAAGGATGTGATGTAGACCAATGGCTTAATTATGAGTTTGTAATTTTTAATTATATAAAATAGAATTTGAAGGGGATTATAATGCAGATTATTGAAATAAATAGGGACAATGCAGAAATATTGTTTGATTATTGGAATGAAATTGGTAAAAGCATACCTTATTTTTACAAGACAACATATGATTCATTTGTAGAATCTTTATTTGATGACAAATATGAAGGAATGACCATTTTTAAGGATGGTAGAATTTTCATTGCAAAAGAAGATGATATAGTCAAGGGTTTTATACAATATGGAATACCTACATTTCATTTCACTGATACAGGTAAGATTACTGAAAATATTAATATAGGAGTTATACGTAATTTATACTTTGANAAAGCAAGAAGTGATATTGGNCAGGTCTTGCTTGATTTATCATTGGAATTTTTTAAAGAGAATAATATTAAAGACTTATATGGATTTTATCATGCAATGGGNATGAGCTGTAATGGAAANCATGGTAAGCTGCATGACAATTTTAGCTATATAGGAAATNTNCTATTTAAAAATGGATTTGAAATTGAACATGAAAANATTTATTATGTGTGTGATATAAGTAAAAAGAAGTTTGAATATCATAATAATAGCTATATTAAGGTATCAGATTTGAATGATAATAGGCAGAAAATTGTGCTATATGATGAAATTAATGAAGTAATTGGAAATGCGGAAATAAAATACATAGATAAACTAACAGGAAATAGGGAGAGGGAAATTATTTATTTGGTTTGGATAGGGATTGATAAGAAGGTTAGAGGACAAGGGTTTGGCACAGAATTTTTGAACCATATTATTGAATTTTGTAAAGGAAAAGGATATAGATACTTACATACAGATACAGCTATAAATAATGAAACAGCTCAAAAGTTCTATATCAAAAATGGATTTATAGATATGGGGGTAACAAGAAGTTATATGACAAAATAGGTTACTTATTTAAAAGTAAGTANTAAAAATNCAANNANTCNATAAGATTATTAACTCCAGCTTTTATTGACATGATAGTTAAACTTCAACTTTAACTTTAAGAANAAAACCTCTAAAAATNCAAACATATAAGATTAATGTAATTGGTTAGNTTTATGTTAAAAAGCCTTCTATGTAAAAATAAATATCATCTTGTCATTGGTTCTGAATATAATATTGTANGTAAGTGNTTGAATGAGTAAGGATAGGCAGTTTAGGTGGTCAGGCTTAAGTAATTANCTAATTTAAGCCTGATTTTTTAATAAATAGTAAAACTAAAGCTATTTGTTTAAGGGGATNTTATAGGATTTGTAGGATAGCATTGTAAAAAGGATTACATAAATTAATAGTACCAAACAAAAAGGTAGGTAGGGCTAGAGAAACAATTTCTTTAGATGGTGGCTATTAAAATTAAAAGAGGAGGTAATATATTTGAATAAAGAGCCAGTAACAATAAACAAGCAATTTTGGACCTGGTTTGTTATTTTGAGTTTCCTGGCAAGGCCTATTCATGAATTTGGGCATTGGATTGTGTATAAAATTTATGGCATAGAAGTCTACTTTACATTAAATCAGGTTGTACCTAAAGATATCAGCAAATTTAAGTTGTTAGGCGAAGCTGGAGGCCCTCTGATAAATGTGTTATTGATATTAGTAGGCTTTTGGATTATATGGAGAACAAAATATAAAGGATTAGGAGCAGCTTTAATTGTTACTAATTCATTAAGTAGATTGGTACCCTATATTCTTATTGCATTGACTAACTCCTGGAAATCTAATGATGAGGGCATTGTTGCACAGGTTTTAAATTTAAACCTGTATACATTCTATATTATATTGGGCTGTTTTTTTGCATTGTCTATACTTATATGTTTTAGACCAAATTTTAAAGAGGCAAAGAGACCAATTATTAAGCATTTATTTTTTATGTCAATTATTTTTACCTTCATAATATTGATCTTAGAAATTCCTCAAAATATATTTTTTGAAAATTACCATTTCAATTTAGATGAGGCAATTAAAAATATGCAAGGTTAAAAGTTAGGTATATGGCAAAATATTGGGATGCAAACTAATTACATTTATACTAAATGCTTAAAGTTAAACTTTAATTTTAGGCATTAAATAGCTAAAAATACAGATCTATAAGAGTTAATCCAGTTGGTTAACTTAATATTTAAATCTTATTTCAAAAAATTGTATTTTGTTAAAGAATTGTTGACAGGCTTAAATAAATTTCAATTTAAGCCTTTTTTATTAAATTAGAAAAAGTAAATAAAGGAATTTTGTAGAATTTGTAGAATAAAAATATAAGCGACAAATTGTCTTCCCTTCACAGATGAATTGTCAGGAGAAAATAATAGAATTGGAGTGTACATACAAGTGTATTTAACTGCGGAGGAAATGAAGGAAAGATTTACTTCAATCATATAATAGGAGGAGTGGATATGTGGCAGAATCTTGAAAGACCTTGGCAAATAGCCTTTGAAATGGCTTGGGAGGCTTATAAAAGTGGAACTGTACCCATAGGTGCAGTGATAACAAATAGTGAAGGATATATTATTTCTACAGGAAGAAATAGGAGATTTGATATAGNAGGCAGCAGTNCTCTTGCTGGAACCAATATGGCCCATGCAGAAATGGATGCCCTATTGGGATTGAATGAAAAGGAGCATCCTGATATACGAAAATACATACTATATACAACTATGNAGCCATGCCCCATGTGTTTTGGTACTGCTGTAATGATGAATATAAGAAATATTTACTTTGCTGCAAGGGATGGATTTGCAGGAGCTACTGCATTAAATGACAAATTAGAATATATTAAGAATAAAAATATTACTATAAAGCAGGGTAGTCAGGAAATGGAAGCTTTTCAACTAATATTGCAAAGCGCCTATGAATATGAAAGGAAGCATCCAAGAGTAGAGGAGCTAATGAAAAAATGGAGAAAAATTAATGAAAAAAGCATAGAATATGGTAAAGAGTTACATAAGAATAAATATTTTAGGATTGCTGTTAGTGATAACAAAAGTATAAGCCAGGCATATGATGAGGTAATGGAAGGATATGTAAAAGGATATGTAACTTGAGCAATAATGGAGTAGAGGCTTCCAATTTAAAATATATAATTATCTTTGATTTGGGAAAATATGGTGGGAAACCTCGGTAATTCAATTGTGGAGTAGTTCACGAATTCAATAAGATATACAGTTACATAATGATTATAAATGAATTTACAGGTACATTTAGTGGTATAGGCTATAAAGAATTACCTGAGGACTTTACCATTTACCTTATTGACAGCAAGCCATATGATACTGATAATTGGAACCATGGCATATTAAGGCTTGTAACCATTAGTGAAGCAAAAAATGAAATAATATTCATTGCAGAATCTTGATAATGAAAATGAAGGATGTGATATAAATGCAATTTAAGGAATTAAAAGAGCAGTTGTTTTTGCCTAAAAAGGAGTACATTATAAACCAATGGGCTAATATTAGGGGTATTGATGTATTATTGCTTAGCCTTACTGTTGGGGAGGACAAAAACTGTTTATGGTTAGCATATGTCAATGATGAATTAGATGTAAACAGCTTCATTTCAGAGGAATATCAGGAAGAAATTAAAACCAATAGGCAGGAACTACTTAATAATATTGAAAATTCAAAGAAGCACAAATCAATACATATAAACAAGATGGAAATACAAGGACAAACTGTTACATTTACCTCTTCTTGCTGTGGCCCCATTTATGATTGGAATGTAGAAGACAAATTGCTCCTCCAACATTTTGTAGAAAAGGGTCTAATTCCTAAAGAATGGGATGAAGTTAATGTTGAAAATATTTATATTGGTAGATATGAACAGATGGAAGGTGAAACATCTCCAAATATAGACAGGTCCAAAGATTTATCAGTTGTTTTACATATAGCCAAAAGTTCAGCAGAAATTCCAATACAATATCCCTTTAATATATATTTTGGTAAACAGCCTGTTGGAACAAAAATTACCTATTATGATGAAGAACTTAAAGGGGAGAATTTTTTTTATATAGATGAAATTTATGCCTATGACATTTATAAAGAGGTGGAAAAAGGTGTTCAACAAATATCAGATAGAAAAGAGCGTAAAAAAGTGCTAAAAGATTTGGTTAAGACAATGAGAAGAATATGCCCTATAGATAAGAATATGGCAGTTATTAAATATGAAACAGCAGACAATATACAGCTTCGTTTCATGACCAGAGACTACCTGGAATCAGAACCGGCTTACAGCAATACTGGAGTTGCAATAGGCTTAGCCTCAAATAAGGATGAAATTGGGATTAATGGTTATAAGGTAAGGCATTGTCTACTTAAACCAATAAGTAAGGACTTTAACGGAATACTAGAACTGGAACTATTTTCAAAGATTGTGGAAATACCTGAGGAAGTTGTAATATGTTCAAGATAGGGCTTAGGTGGATCCATGGTGGTATACTATTACCTTTAGTTTTACATGGATTGGTTTAAATATATCTGCAACAAGTGCATACTGGTTTATAAATTCCTCCATTCATCAAAAGAGGTAAATTTATATAACAATTAATAGTTTCTGTATTGAATAGGAGGGCAATAAATGTGTATAAATTTAGAAGAATTGCAATCATAGGATGTGGTGGAGCAGGAAAGTCAACTTTAGCAAGGAAACTAGGAGAAATCTTAAAGCTACCAGTATATCATCTGGATTCCTTGTTTTGGAAGGCAGGCTGGGTACCTATGCCAGTTGAGGAGTGGAAACTGATTCAAGAAGAATTAACATCTAAAGATGAATGGATTATAGATGGTAATTACAGAGGTACAATGGATATTCGCTTGAGTAAAGCAGATACTATTATATTTTTAGATTATCCTACCTATATATGTTTATTTAGAGTTATTAAAAGGTTAATTAAATACTATGGCAAAACTAGACCAGATATGGCTGAAGGCTGTAATGAAACTCTTGATTTAGAATTCATAAAATGGATATTAAATTTTAGGCGCAATAAAAGGCCTGATATTATCAATAAGATTAATACTTATAAGGATAGGAAAAATATTTATATAATAAAATCACCAAAAGAGTTAGAAGTTTTCATAGAACAAATTCAAAAGTATCTTTAAGGGGGATTTGTATGGAAAAAAGTCTAAACTGTTTAAGATGCAACGAGGAGATGAAGTACATGAAAGAATATCGTTTTGACTCCCAGGACAACAATAGGGGGTTTTTGAAAGCATTATTTGATTATGAAGAACATTTGATATTTGATGTATATGTTTGCCCTAAATGTAGACATACAGAGTTTTTCTATACAGGGAAAAGAAAAGGATTTGATGAATGGCTAGATTATTAATTTTACTTTTAGGAGGTTAAAAATGAGATATTTTAAAAAGATAGCAGGTGAGAGGGTATACCTATCTCCAATAAATGTGGAAGATGCGGAAAAATACACAGAATGGATAAATGACCTTGATGTAACTATTAACCTATCCTTAGCACCCAATGTATATTCATTAGAAATGGAAAGAGAGGCACTTATTAGATTAAGCAAAGAGGGATATAATTTTGCCATAGTAACTTTAGATAATGATGAGCTTATAGGAAACTGTGGTTTACTAAATGTAAATTTAATACACAGGACAGCAGAAGCAGGCATATTCATAGGCAACAAAGACTATTGGAATAAAGGCTATGGTACAGAAGCCATGAAATTGTTACTTGATTATGGTTTTAATTTACTGAATTTAAATAATATCATGTTAAGAGTGTTATCTTTTAACAAAAGGGCAATAAAGTCCTATGAAAAGTGCGGATTTAAAGAAATAGGCCGAAGGAGAGAAGCTTATATAATTGGGAATAAGAAATATGATTTTATATTTATGGATATACTAGCAAGTGAGTTTGAAGGGAAAATACCTGAAAAAATTAAGGAATAAGTGGTGATATAATATATGTGTGGAAGATTTATGCTTGATAGCGATATAGAAGATATAATAAGGCAATATAAGATATTAAAAAGTGAAATTGATAATTACAAAAAAGGGGATATATACCCGTCAGAAAATTCTCCAATTGTAATCAAGGATGAGGTAAAATTACTTAAATCTGCAAAATGGGGTTTTCCTCTCCAGGGGAAAAAAAGACTAGTTATAAATGCAAGAAGTGAATCCATTATGGAAAAACCAATGTTTAGAGATGCTTTTTATGCTTCAAGGTGTATTATACCAGCTAATTTGTTCTATGAATGGAAGGATGAAGGTAATAAGAAAAAAACAAAACATAAAATATACTTAAAGGATCAAAAAATTTTATCCTTGGGAGGAATATATAAGTCAATCATTGATGAAAGTGGAAAAGAAAATCTTTCTTTTGTAATAATAACTACTGAAGCAAATAACTATATGAAGGACATTCATTCTAGAATGCCCCTTATAATAGATGATGAAGTATTGGATTACTGGTTAGATGGAAATTCATCCATTAGGCTTCTTAAAAAAATATTTGACTCCAACATGAGTAAGGCACTAACAACAGAGGCAGTGGATAAAGATGAGCCTTTCGAACAGTTGAGGCTGTTCTGAAGGGCTTTAATTTTTGGCAAAATTACATTTATAGTAAATAAGATAGCATTCCTTTTTTGCAAATGTAATGTATATGTACAAGCAAGAAATGGGTAATATTGAATATAATAGTAAATATGTTAAAGTATGTACTTAGGAGGGTTTCTTAATGAAAAATCTAACCGATTTTGCTATGAAAAGAAATTGGAAACAAGCAGTAATATTCTATATAGCCTATTTAATACTTGAATTATTGATTGCAGCTTTATTTGGTGGCCTTACTGGACTAATAGACCCATATAATGTAGAAGAAAAAGCAGAAATAGTAGGACATATTGTTGGCTTTATTTATGTACTAGTATTATATTTTACTGTTTATATTAAAAAGAAATTAAATTCTTTTGCATTTATATTATTGGGAGTAGTAACAGGAGTAGTAGAACTTTTTTTAGGTAATATTATTTCATTAATAATTGTTGCAATACTTACAACATTGGATAAAAAAACTGAAACAATAGAAGATGCTACTGAAGAGTCAGATACATTATTATATTCTAAGGATGAGTCAAAATGATTAGAATAACTGCAATTGTATTAGCCTCTGGCATGGGCAATAGGATGAAATTAGATAAGCTACACTTAAAACTTAAAGACAAATATATGTATGAATATATATTAGAAACAATAAAGACATATGATTTCTACGAAACATTGGTTGTCGCCAAGGATTCAGATATACTAAAAAAAGCTGAAGACTTGGGATATATAGGTATAAGAAACCATAGGTATTACCTTGGAAAGAGCAAATCAATAAGAGCAGGGCTGAGAAATTCCAAAGAAACAGATGGCTTTATGTTCTTTGTAGCTGACCAACCATTTTTAAAACCTACTACAATTGAAAGACTATGCAATGAATTTAAGAGAGATCCTTCAAAAATCATACTACCTTATTATAATGGTATGGAAGGAAATCCTGTAATATTTCCTTATCATTTAAAAGAAGAACTCTTAAAATTAGAATATGACCAAGGTGGAAGAGTTGTAATATATAGAAACTTAGATATTACCCTAGGAGTAGATATTCAAACTGAGTATGAAAACTTGGACATAGATACAATTGATGATTATGAAAGAGCTTTAAGGATAGTTGCACATAATAATATGTAATAATTATAAGGTAGTCCAGTTTTATTTGGACTACCTTTTTTATATGTAAAATATATGATATAAAATATATATGAATATATTATTGAGGAGTGTATTTATATGAAAAAGATAGGATTTATAGGCTGTGGCAATATGGGGGAAGCCATGCTTTCCGGTGCTTTAAACAGTGGATTTGTAAAAAGTAATGATGTTATTGTACATACAAAAAGTAAAGAAAATATCCAAAGATTGAAGGAAAAATATAATATTACTATGGCTAAGGATAACAAGGATGTAGCTGAGAAGGCTAAAATAATTATTCTTGCAGTTAAGCCAAATATTTATAGAGAAGTTATAGAAGAAATTAAGGACAAAACAGATAAGGACTCCATTATTATTACTACTGCACCTAGCTTTTCTATAAATGTAATTAAAACTATGTTTGAAAAAGATATAAAAGTAGCTAGAGCAATGCCAAATACTCCTGCTATGATTGGATGTGGCATTACAGGTGTAAGCTTTTCTGAAAATATGAATATGGAAGAAAGAAAGGAAATACTTGAGTTTTTCACAAGCTTTGGCCAAGCTATAGAAGTTAAAGAGAAGTTAATGAAGGCAGTTGGTTCTGTAAGTGGTTCTTCTCCAGCCTTTATTTATATGCTAATTGAAGCCATGGCAGATGGGGCTGTTCTTTTAGGAATGGCAAGAAAGGATGCATACAAGTTTGCTGCAAAGGCTGTTGAAGGGGCTGCAAGGATGGTATTAGAAAGTGAAAAACATCCCGGAGAACTTAAGGATGCTGTTTGTTCTCCAGGAGGTACTACTATTGAAGGTGTTGTTAAATTAGAAGAAAAGGGTTTTAGGAGTAGTATTATAGAGGCAATGTTAAAATCAGCAGATAAGTTTCATAGTATGGAAGAAAACTCCCACTTCTCAATATAAGAAGTGGGAAAATTTTATTTACACAATCCTTTAAATGTATTATAATGGTGAAAATATATATTTACAATAATCGACAAAATCTGCAATATAGTACTGAAGGAGGATAAGAATGAAGAAAAGATTAAGCTTTAAAGAAACACTTTTGGTGGGCTCTTTACTATTTGGCTTATTTTTTGGTGCGGGTAATTTGATTTTTCCAGTCCACCTGGGACANCTGGCAGGGAAGAATACNTTACAGGCAACCATTGGATTTTTAATTACAGGCGTAGGCTTGCCAATGCTAGGTGTTGTTGCATCAGCCATGTCACAAAGCGATAGCTTATTCCATATGGCTAAGCCAATAAGTAAAGGATATGCAATTTTCTTTACCTGTGCCTTGTATTTAACCATTGGGCCACTGTTTGCCATACCCCGTACTGCTACAGTTGCTTTTGAAGTAGGCCTTCGTCCTTTTATATCAGAGGATTATTTTAGTATTGGGCTTTTAATTTTTTCATTTATATTTTTTGTCTTAACCCTTTATTTTTCGTTAAGACCAGGTAGAATACTAGATTGGATAGGGAAATATCTAAACCCTGCTTTTTTAATACTATTATCTGTTTTATTAATAGCCACCTTTGTTAGTCCAATGGGGCAGGTTACACATGAACCTAAAGGCAAATACGTTACTGGAGCCTTATTTGCTGGATTGTTAGATGGATACAATACAATGGATGCTTTAGCATCTTTAGCCTTTGCAATTATTATTATTGCTAATATTCGCAAGTTAGGTATAAAAAAACCAACACTAGTTGCTCTAGAAACTTCTAAATCAGGTTTAGTATGTGTTGTTGGTATGGCCGTTATTTATGCATCCTTAGCTTATATGGGTGCTACAAGCTTAGGCAGTCTAAGCCCTGCTGATAATGGAGGAATTATTTTGTCTATGGTAAGCAATCATTATTATGGCGTAATTGGGCAAGTTTTATTGGCTGCTATAGTATCTGCTGCCTGTTTAAAAACTGCCATAGGTTTAATTACTGCCTGTTCCGAAATGTTTAGTGAAATGTTTTCAAAATCCATTAATTATAAAAAATATGCCATAGTATTTACACTAGTTTCTTTTGTGATAGCAAATTTTGGATTAAACAATATAATACAATTATCCATACCAGTGCTTATGTTTTTACACCCACTAGCAATTACACTAATTGTACTGTCCCTCTTAAGTCCAGTCATTCATAAAGAAAATACTGTTTACAGATGGACAACCATATTAACAGCTATAGCAGCATTTTTTGATCTATGCAAGGCCTTGCCACAATCTTTGCAGGAGACTTTATTCATAAAAGGCATTATTAATTTTGCTCACTTATATTTACCTGGATTTGATTATGGCTTTGGATGGATTGTGCCAGCTTTATGCGGTTTTATTATTGGACTAATAGCATGGAAGATAAAGGAAGAACATATAATAGCTCCACTTGGGTAGTGGAGCTATTATTATTTTTCTTGTAGATTAAAGTTAAGGCAAGCTTTTCTCGATTTATAATACATAGGTATTATATAATGATTATAAGTAAGATATTGTATATTTTTCCAATATCAGTAGAGGAGACGGTGACATGAACCAATATTTAATAAGACCTAACAAAAATATATTCACAACTTTTATTGGCTTGACTATTTCAGGGTATGACCTTGCCAAAGGCAACTGTGAAGAAGAAATATTAAACCTAATAAGTAGAATTGAGTATGATGAAGACATAATTACTTATTTTAAACAAGCCAAAACTTCTACTTGTAAGGTAAATCCATATTGGCCTAGAGCATTTTTATTATCTTTATCTTGTCTATTTATGACAGAAGAATCTCCTCATGTATACATAGATTTTCAAAAATTATTAAACCATATAGAAGGTCTTGACCAAGTTAATCCTAAGGAAAAGAATAATGAGTTGATTAATTGGCTGGAAAAACTTCCTTCTATGATTGATAGANTGCAAGATAATGTCATGGTTCATCATATATGGATTAAGTATATTTCATTAGTAGAGAAAAANATGGATGACTACAGATTCCTTTGTAGTCAATCCTTGTCACTNATTAAAAATGTATTTGAAATTTTAGAAGATNACNTACCTAAATTAATAATCATACCAAATTATTTGCAAGCTGTGGAGTCTACAGACTTGGTTGCTATAGGAGATGAAATTTNCATAATAACAGCTAATCCNGATAAAGAATCAATTGTTCATGAGCTNTTGCATCATGTTTTAGATAAAGAACTTAAAAACTGTGAGGACTTAATAAAAGAAAATAAGGCTTTACTTGAACCAGTGCTGGATGATATGATTCAATACCAATATGCTTGGGCTTATGATGAAGGATCATGGTTAAGAGTTTTTGAAGAAAACTTTATGCGTGCTTCTTCTATCTGGGTAGTTTTTCATAATAGCAAAGCCAAGGCAAGAACAAATGCTAAACTACACGAAGACTACGGCTTCATATATGTTCCTGTTATTTTAGAAGAATTTTTCTCAAATTGGAATGGATTAAGTAATTTTAGAGAATTTATAAAGAGCTGTTTAAGGACATGTATTATTAGAAAGAATGTGAATTGATTACTATAAATATAGATAAGGTAATGAATAATGTTCTCATAATGCCA
>JGI24714J26587_10001588_pt1 | contig 15737 bp, 16 predicted proteins | sample BioPla4DNA2_FD_26587 | JGI IMG/M metagenome (IMG submission 26587)
GCACAGGCTCTAGCTGAATTAATTAGGGGTCACCGAGTCTAGCTTTATTAGTTGTTGTGATTATTATTCAAAAAAATCAAAATAAGAATTTGGCCACTAGTAAATAGCTAGGAATTAAGAGTCAAAAACTATAAATAGGAGTCAAAAACCAAGGCTTTAAAAATTGGTTAAGAGCCTTGGTTATTTTTTATCTTGATTTTCACCTATTATATTTTTATGTATTTTTACATTTGTAAAATTGTATATTAGGTAAAAATTTTACTTGCGGAATTATTCTAGTTGTTTTTTTATCCATTTTTGCAAAATATTCCCTAAATATTCAATATTAAGTGATATAATATAGGATACTAGACATTTAGGGAGGTGCTCTTATGAAGTCTCTAATTATCTATCATTCTACATATAAGAAGAATACGGAAAGAATTGCAAAAATATTTGCTAAAAGGCTGGATTGTGATCTAGTAGATATTAGTAAAGTTAGTAATATAGATATAGACCATTATGACCTTATAGGCTTTGGATCTGGAGTATATAAGGAGAGTATGTCTAAAAGCCTATATAGGTTAGTGGAAGTCTTAGATTTAAAGGATAAAAACGTATTTGTATTTTCCACCAGCGGAGTTGGTATGAAGTTTTATAATAAACCCTTAATAAGGCTATTAAAATCTAAGGGTGCAAGGGTAAGAGGCAGCTTTGCCTGTAAGGGATATTTTAAGGCCAGTGAATTTACAAATATAAAGATATTCTATATCTTAGGTAGATTTTCCCAAGGCCATCCTAACCAGAAGGACTTTCAGGAGGCTGAAAAATTTATTCAGGCTGTAATAAACTCTATCTAAAATCCTACTTGCTAAGTAAAAATAAAGGGGGAAAGATAATGAGAAGGTACTTAAGCTTATTCTTAGCACTCTTAATACTTATAAATCCTGTTATAACTTTTGCCAGTCCTTCTTCCTGGGCTGCTGAGGAGATTAATAGGGCTAAGGAATTAAATTTAGTTACAAATAGGCTATTAGGTGATTTTCAGCGGGATATTACTCGGGAAGAATTCTGTGAGATGATAATAAAGCTTTATGAATCCTTATCGGGTAAGAGGGCAGAAGCCTTGTCTAGGAGTTCCTTTATCGACACCAACAATAGTGAGGTCCTAAAGGCATATAATTTAGGGATTGTAGATGGGGTAGGTGGAGGCCGTTTTGCACCCCAGGATACAATAACCCGTGAGCAGATAGCTGTTATGTACTATAGGACCATCAGTGCCATAGATTCTAAACTTGTAAACTCCAATAAAAAACTGAACTTTGCCGATGGAGATCAAATTAGTGGGTGGGCTAGGGAAGCTGTAGCATATATGAGCAATATGGGGATTATAAATGGGATTGGCCAAAACCGCTTTGGCCCTAAGGGTACTGCCACTAGGGAGCAGGCCATAGCCTTAACTGTCAGGACTTATGATGTATTTAGTGATAGGGTAAAAGCTAACCTCCCTGCTAAGGAGCCTGATGCTAGGAGGAAGTTAGATGCAGTAGAGATAGGGAAATTAGCTGATAGTGTTGTACTAATTTATGCGGAGACTATAAATGGTAGCTCCAACATAGGCAGTGGTTTCTTTTACGATAGGGGTAAGATAGTTACTAACTATCATGTAATAGAAGGGGCCAAGAATATAGTCATAGAATATGATGATGGGTCCTTCTATAAAGGTGGAATTACCATTACAGGATATTCTAAGGAAGATGATCTAGCTACTTTAGCAATAGACGATAAGAATACTAAAGCCCTAACCCTAGGGGATTCAGACAATATTAAAAAGGGAGAAAAAATCTATGCAATAGGAAGCCCCATGGGTTTAAAAAATACCCTAACTGATGGTATAGTCAGTGCAATTCGAGATGGGGTTATACAGATAAATGCGGCAGTAAATCCTGGTAATAGTGGTGGAGCCCTTTTTAATGAATATGGGGAAGTTATTGGTATAATCTATGCTAAATACAAGGATTCAGAAAATATCAACTTTGCCATTCCCATCAATAGTTTTAAGAAATTAAATAAAAATCGAAACCTTAGTCTTGAGGAATTTATAGCTGAAACTATTAGACCTTCCAAGCCTACTAAATTTACCGCAAAAGAATTACAAGCCTATATTGAGGCTTATGAATCAAGTTTATATGTAAATGGCATAAATATAAATTTTAATTCTGTAAGTGTTGATGAAGGTCCTAATGAGCTTTTTATCTACCTCTACCTAGATTGGCAGGCTGGAAGTAACTTTTTTAAAGCCGAGGAGCTAGGCCTAAAGAATATTGCAAATACCCTAAGGAATAGGAGTATCATATATTCTAGCTTAACTGGTAAGGATGTAACTTTAAGTCTAGTCCTATCAGATATTTCTTATACTTACCCTGAAGCCTTTAGCAAGAACTATATATTTAACCAGACCATAGACTATGTTTCCGGCTTTGGCTATATAGTATTCTTTCCCCTAATAAGGGTAGATTCCTATTCCAACTACTTTTCAACCTGGTATACTAGCTATAGGTATTAATAATCCCAAAGGCAAAAGTTAAAGAAGAGCTTAAATTCACCATATAACTTCAATAGTAGGCAATGTACTGAGGTGGATGACTTTATCCGCCTTAAGTCCGAGGCTCCAATTGGAAACATAATAGATATAAAGAAGACATCCAGCGGTAGAGCTTTAATGGGTATAGGCACCGTCCACCATATAGCCTGGAGGGCAGAAAATGAGGAGGACCTAAAGGCCTGGCTGGATTATGTAAGGGAGAAGGGCTTTAGAACCAGTGATGTAAGGGATAGGAAGTACTTTAAATCCATCTACTTTAGGGAAAAGGGAGGCATCCTTTATGAAATAGCCACCGACGATCCAGGCTTTGCAGTAGATGAGGATAAGGACTCCCTAGGCATAAATCTAATGCTGCCACCCCAATATGAGCATATGAGGGAGGATTTAGAAGAAAGCCTACCTCCTATAAAGTAAGAAAGGTGTTTTCTTAAGGCCATATATCTGATATAATTCCTCTTAAATGAAGTTTGAAAGGTGATCAGATGATTAAAGGACTAGAGGGTAATTTTGCTATACTAATAGATTTTGACGGCACCATAACCAAGAGGGATACTAATGACCTGCTGGTGGAAAGGTATGTAGATCCTTCAATTAGGGATCTATCCCAGAGGGATGGTGGAGTAAACTTTATGGAGTACTTTGGGGGCCTAATGAGTAAGGTCAAGATTACTGAAGAGGACTATATCAACTTTATCCTAAATGAAATCCAACTGGCCGATGGCTTTTATGAATTTTACCTTAAGGCTAGAAAGTTAAATATACCCCTGGCAGTAGTAAGTGGGGGCTTTGAAAATGGCATTAGGCCCTTCTTAAAGAAACACGGCATAGAGGAGGTTGAAATCCTAGCCAATAGGTTGAAATTTGATAAGGATAATTTAAGGATAGAATTCTACCACAATAAGGCCGATTGCTGTGATATAGGCAATTGTGGCAATTGTAAGGTCCTCCACTATGAAAGATATAAAAAAGAAAATGATAAGGTGGTTTTTATCGGCGATGGGATTACCGACAGGGCTGTAGCCAGCAAGGCGGATCTTGTCTTTGCTAAGGATGGGCTCTTAAGATACTGTAAGGCTAATAATCTAGCCTGTATCCCCTGGAAGGATTTTGATGATATAAGTAATATTTTATTCGGTTCTAAAATTTAAGACAGGCTAGAATAGGAGGAGTTGGCCAAAAGTCAGCTCCTATTTTTTATAAATTATTAGGCTGATTTACTTATTATTAATGTGGTAAGTAATAATTATATAGACTTAGGCGGAGGAGGATTAAATTGGCTAAAGCTAAAGTTTTTGTAGCTAGGGAAATTCCTAGGGAAGTGGAAGAATTTTTAGCAGAGCACTGTGATTGTACCGTCTGGAGGGGGGAGGANAAGCTTACTTATGATACAATCCTAGATAAGGTTCAGGATGTGGAAGGTTTGCTCATGGGCCTTATTAGGGTAGATGAGAATTTCTTAAATCATGCACCTAAGTTAAAGGTTATTAGCAATTTTACAGTAGGATATAACAACTTTGATATAGAGGCTATGAAGAGAAGGGGGGTCATAGGGACCAATACGGCAGGAGCCCTAGACGATACTGTGGCAGACCTTATCTTTGGCCTTATAATAGGAGCTGCTAGAAGGATTGTGGAATTGGATAAGTATGTCAAGGCTGGAAGGTGGGAAAAGGGTCAGGATGAGATCTTCTTTGGTAAGGATGTAAGCGGGTCTAGCCTAGGAATTATTGGTATGGGTAGGATAGGCTATGAAGTAGCTAAAAGGGCCAGATTAGGCTTTAATATGGAGGTATATTACCATAATAGGAATAGGAGGTTAGAGCTGGAAGAAAGCTTAGGGGTAGTCTATAAGGACATGGATGAATTACTTAAAACAAGTGACTTTGTGGTAGTTATGACCCCCCTAAATGAGTCTACCTATCACCTAATAGGTGAGAGGGAATTTTCCCTTATGAAGGAGGACAGCATCTTCATCAACGCCTCCAGGGGAAAGGTTGTGGACCAGGAGGCCCTAATTAAGGCATTGGAGAATAGGAAGATTCAGGCTGCTGGCCTAGATGTATATGAAAGGGAACCAATACCTAAGGATAGCCCACTCCTTAAGCTGGATAATGTGATAACCCTTCCCCATATAGGGGCTGCAACCCAAAGGACTAGGGATAGGATGTTTATGGTGGCAGCTAAAAATTTAGTCCAAGCCTTAAAGGGGGAGGTGCCAGATAATCTAGTACCCGAGTTTAGGTAAAATGGGAAATGAACATGGTCAAAAATTGAGCCATAAGGGATATATGATTTCCCTTATGGCTTTTTTATATTTTCTTTTCTCATTTACTTTTTATTTTTTTTTATTTTTTTAAACTTCTTTTCATATTCTTCTTTTATTAAAATTATATTTTTCAAATATTATTGACAATTAATCCTTAACTGCTTATACTGTATATAAACGATATAAATAGTTAAGAAAGGAAATTTCCATGAGGATTATAATTACCAATTCATCTAATGAACCCATATATGAACAGATCATAAAGCAGATCAAAACCATGATTATAAGGGGAGAGCTAAAGGAAGGGCAGGTCTTACCTTCCATTAGGGGGCTGGCTAAGGACTTACAGGTTTCAGTTATTACCACCAAGAGGGCCTATGATGAATTGGAGAAGGAAGGTTTTATCTATGTGGTGCCAGGCAAGGGTTCCTATGTGGCAGCACAAAATAGGGAAGAGATTAGGGAGCAGAAGCTAAGGATAGTTGAAGATAAGCTAAGTGAGATAGTAACTTTAAGTAAGATGCTGGGCATATCTTATGAGGATGTAATAGATATATTAAAGATCTTATTCGAGGAGGAGTAAAATGGACTATGTATTGGAAGTGGAGGGTTTAAGTAAAAAGTTTGATGATTTTCAGCTAAAGGATATCTCCTTTAAGCTAAAGCCAGGCTATATTATGGGCTTTATTGGGGCCAATGGTTCGGGCAAGACTACCACCATTAAACTTATAATGAACCTCTTAAGGAGGGATGCTGGTAAGGTAAAGATCTTTGGCAAGGATAATATAGGGTTTGAAAAGGAGATAAAGGATAGGATTGGCTTCGTCTATGACGACCTATACTTTTATGATGATCTAACTATCTGGGAGATGAAGGATATAATCGCCCCTTTTTATAGCAGGTGGGATGATAAGGTTTTCAATAACTATTTGGATGAGTTTGGACTTCCCGGCTATAAGAAAATCAAGGACCTTTCTAAGGGAATGAAGATGAAGTTTTCCTTAAGCCTAGCCTTAAGCCACCATGCAGACTTTATCATAATGGATGAGCCTACGGCTGGTCTGGACCCTATCGTTAGGAGGGAGGTCTTAGATATCCTATACGACATTATCCAGGATGAGAATAAGTCCATCTTCTTCTCAACCCATATAACTACCGACTTGGAAAAGATAGCCGACTATATTACCTTTATAGATAAGGGAAGGATGGTCTTTAGTAAGGCCTTAGATGAGATCTATGATAATTACAAGCTTATAAAAGGGGATAGGGGCCTATTAGAAAAGCTTAATAGGGAAGAATTTATAGGATTTAGGGTACATAATATAGGCTTTGAGGCCTTGGCAGGTGTGGAAGTAGTAAATAGCTTGGGAACTACTGATGAGATAGTAGTAGAGCAGCCTAGCCTGGAGGATATTATGTATTTCTATACAAAGGGGAAGAAATATGCTGGAACTAATTAAGATGGATTTTAAGTTGAACCTATATAGGAGGAAGGATTTCTTTAAAAACTTGATGGTCTATAGCCTAATATTTTTTACTCTACTCTTAATGCAGGGCGTAAATCCAGTGACCCTACAATACCCCATAATCTTTGTCATGGAAACCTCCTTTAGGTCGAGAGTTAGGGAAGATATAGTAGGGGAGCTGACCCTTATCCAATCCCTGCCAGTAAAGAGAAGGGAATATGTAATTAGCAAGTATTTAGTAGTATTCATTAAGCACATTATCCTAGTGTTTTTCCTGTATTTAATATTAAATATAATAAAGCCCTTGGGATTAACAATCGACTATACAGGGGTCAATATAAAGAAGATAATAGTCTTTTGGATCTTAAGCTACGCTATTATTATCCCTTTGATGTTCCTCTTCTTAGGAAGCGGGAGAAATTTTATCCATGTATTTCTTCCCATCTTTATACCCGTTGGTTTCCTCATAGCTGAGGAATTTAGAGGGTCAATTTATTACTTAGTTAATTACTTAGGTAGTCTTGAATCTTTAATAATAATTTTAGTAGTAATAGCCTTATCCATATGGGTATCCTTATTTTTATATACTGATAGGGATTTGGCTTAAGAAGGAATAAATGAGAGGTTTGGAGAGATAATATGAAGACGCTGGTTAAAAAGGATATAAGGCTAGTGGGGCTCTTTGCCAACTTTATCCTGATTCCCTTTACCCTGATTGGGGGATTTTTTATAAATTTGATGGTTGAGCCCTTTTTTAGGTATGGATTCTATATAGCTGTCTATTTCTTTTTATTGCTCATAGTGGAAAGTAAAATCTGGGGCTATGAAATTATGTGTAAAGGGGATATATTCCTAAACTCACTCCCCTTAGATAGGAGGACTATAGTGGTCAGTAGGTATATAACCCTACTCCTTTATACGGCTATCATATCCCTCCTTATATTTATCATGTCCCATCTTATGGGGAGTAATTTTAATAAAAGTACCATATATTTAATTAGTCTAAATGAAATGCTCAATATCTTTTTCTTTATGGTTATATTTATGGCCATAAGTATTCCCTTTTCATATAATAGGGATGGGAGGAAGTATACGGCAATTCTTCCCTTACTTATTATATATTTCCTAACCTTTAACGGAATAAGATATGGCCTTAGGAAGGAAATGATTTTTAGAAAATTAATAAGCTTGTTTAAGAATATTAATCTAAATCAATTTTCTTTTTTAGCCCTTATAATAAGTGTGCTTGCTTATTATATATCTTTAAAGAAATCCATTGAGATTTATGAAAAGATGGAATTTTAGAATATGGAATTATTGAAGATGAAGTTTTAGGAGAAAGATATTGTTTTTTCCTTACATTTAGGGCGGGAAAGATAAGTTTTAAGATGTTTTATATAGAGCTAAGAAGTTTATAAAGCAGGGATATTACTTCCCTGCTTTAATATTTTAGTAATTCTCATCTACAGAAAAAATTATTTCAAGTTTTTAATGGTATAATATTAGTATGATTTTTTATGGAAAGGAGTTTTTTAATGAGATACAAGATAGATATGCATAATCATACTGTTGCTAGCGGTCATGCATATAGCACTGTACAGGAGATAGCTAGGGAGGCTAGCAATAAGGGTATGGTCTATGTTGGCATTACTGACCACGGCCCAGCCCTCTTAGGTTATGATAATCCTTGGTATATATGGAATTTAAGGGTAGTCCCTGAAAATATATATGGTGTTGAGATNTTAAAGGGAGTAGAGGCTAATATAATAGATGATGANGGTAATATTGATATACCGGAAGGAATNTTGGACCAGCTGGATATAGTGCTGGCAGGCTTTCATGAGGGGCCTATACTACCTAAGAGTCAGGAGGAAAATACTAAAATCATATTAAATCTAATGGAGAATAAATATGTAGATATAGTAGTCCACTTGGGAAATCCACGCTTTCCCATAGATTATGAAAGGGTAGTGCTGAAGGCTAAGGAGAGTAATAAGCTAATAGAGATCAACAACAGCTCCCTTCATACCAGCAGGGAGGGCAGTAAGGAGAATTGCTTAAGGATAGCCCAATTATGTAAAAAGCACCAGGTACCTATGATCTTTAGCAGCGACAGCCATATTTCCTTTGACGTAGGCAGGTTCGATGAGATTTTTGAACTTATTAAGGATGTGGACATACCGGAGGACTTGATTATGAATTCCTCGGTAGAGAGCTTTGAAAGCTTTATGAAATCAAGGGGTAAGAAGAGATTTTTTAATAAATAAGGTTTAGAAAAAGGGGGATATAGATGTCAGCTTTTAAGACTATTGAGTGGAAGGACGATCAATTAGTACTACTGGATTGTACCAAGCTTCCGGTGGAGGAAAGCTATGTAGTTTGTAAGGACTACAGGACCCTGGCTGATGCCATAAGGAGGCTGGTGGTAAGGGGAGCTCCGGCCATTGGGCTGTCTGCAGCCTATGGGGTGGTCCTGGCTGCCATGGAAGCCAGGGGGAAGGCAAAGGATAAGGAGGACTTTGCTAGGCTGGTAAGGAAGGCCATTGAAGACTTATCCCAAACTAGGCCTACTGCAGTAAACCTCTTCTGGGCCTTAAGTAGGATGAATAAGAAGTTGGAGGATTTACTCTTCCTTGATTATGGTACCATTATTAAATCCCTGCTGGAAGAAGCCCATAGGATATATGAGGAGGATGTTAAGGCCAATATTCAGATGGGGAAATACGGCTCTGAGCTAGTGCTTCCAAACTCCAGCATATTAACCCACTGTAATGCAGGGGCCTTGGCTACAGCCGACTATGGTACGGCCTTGGGAGTCATTAGATATGCCCATAAGCAGGGTAAGAATATCCATGTCTATATAGATGAGACTAGGCCTTTACTGCAAGGGGCTAGGCTGACGGCCTGGGAGATGGTAAAGGAAGGTATACCTGCTACTTTGATTACCGACAATATGGCCGGCTACTGTATGAAGCTGGGTAAAATAGATATGGTCCTCTTTGGGGCCGATAGGATAGCAGCCAATGGGGATGTGGCCAACAAGATAGGCAGCTATTCCATCTCGGTATTGGCTAAGGAGCACGGCATACCAGTATATGTGGCAGCGCCCCTGTCCACTATAGATATAAACATAGAAAGTGGAGATGACATCCCCATTGAGGAAAGGGATAAGGATGAGGTTAGGCATCTCTATGGAGTTCAAACGGCTCCAGCTGATGTAGACGTATTCAACCCAGCCTTTGACGTTACGCCTAATCAGTACATTACAGGCATAATCACCGAGGTGGGAATCCTAAGGCCTCCATATAAGCTATCCATAGAAAAGGCCATCAATGGCTTGAGGACATTCTAAGAGAAAAGGAGGGGGAATATGAAAGACTATCAAGAATTATTAGGTAAAATTGTCATTGCCATAGCCATTATAATTGCGGCCAATTTGATATCTAAAGGATTAATGATAGGACTTGGAAATGTTGGGTCTGGTATTACCCAGGGTTTTGACTTATTAGGCAAAAGGATTTATTGCTGTTCTCCCTGGTCCAGTCTACTATCTTGGACCTAAAGTGGATCTCGGTTAATCAAGCTAGTAGCTAATTAAGAATTGTAGATATGTTAAAACTAATATCTTAATGGATATAGATTATAGGTGAGTATAACAATCAGGGATAACAGCTTATATTTTCATATATATCACAAAATTTTATACAATAAAGGAAAAAAGTACTTGATAATTTAAAAGTCTAGTGCTATAATCAATATCATTAAAATTAAAATTAAATATTTCGGATGAAGATAGCGGGAGAGAGATCATTAAGTTGATCCGCCGAAGATGTAATACTTTCAGGCAAAAGGACCGCTATTGGACGAACCTCTGGAGAGCCTCATTATGAGCACCGAAGGAGCAAGCCTGGTAACTGGCGAAACTCTCAGGTAAAAGGACAGAGTGTAGACGAAGTTCTTTGTTTATGAGGCTAAATCATTTTTTGATTTAGCCTTTATTGTTTGTGATGAGGTCTCCCTTTTTCAGAATTACTTTTACACAAATTTAAAAGGGAGGTTTTTTTATGGAAAATCTTTTACAACGTATCAATGAATTAGTATGGGGTGCCCCCTTACTAATTGCCCTAGTAGGAGTGGGAGTCTACTTTACCCTTAGACTCAATTTAATTCAAATCTTTAAATTACCACTAGCTTTAAAGTACTTATTTACTAAAAACGATGACAAGGAGGACTATGAAGGGGATGTATCCAGCTTTGGAGCCCTATGTACTGCCCTAGCGTCTACTATTGGAACTGGTAATATAGTGGGAGTAGCTACAGCCATTAAGGCAGGTGGACCTGGCGCATTATTTTGGATGTGGGTGGCCGGCTTCTTTGGGATGGCTACAAAGTATAGTGAGTGCCTTTTGGCGGTTAAATATAGGGTGGTGGATGAGAACGGACAGATGTCTGGAGGACCAATGTACTACATCGAAAGAGGTATGGGTAATAGATGGCTGGCTAAGTTCTTTGCTATCGCTGGAATTGGGGTAGCCTTCTTTGGAATAGGTACCTTCCCACAGGTAAATGCCATTTCCACTTCAGTTAAATCCACCTTCAACGTCCCCATCTATGTTACTGCAGCTATTATTACTATCCTAGTTGCTCTAGTAACGGTAAAGGGTATAAAGAGTATATCTAGAATTGCTGAAATCCTAGTACCCTTCATGGTCATTGTCTATGTATTTGGATCATTATTTATCATTGGTTTAAATATAAAAATTCTACCAGATATTATTAAATTGGTCATTAAAAGTGCCTTTACACCTACGGCTGCCAGTGGCGGCTTCTTAGGTGCCACCGTAATGATGGCTATAAGAAATGGGGTGGCTAGGGGAGTCTTCTCCAACGAATCTGGTTTAGGTAGTGCCCCTATAGCAACGGCGGCAGCCAAGACCAATTCCTGTGTAGAGCAGGGACTTATCTCCATGACTGGTACCTTTATCGATACTATAATAGTCTGTACCATGACTGGGCTAATATTGATTATATCAGGCCAGTGGAATAGCAATTTAGCAGGGGCAGATATGACTAATATGGCCTTTAAAACTTCCTTGCCCTTTGGGGGTAACCTAATCGTAACCCTAGGACTAATCCTATTTGCCTTTACTACCATCCTAGGTTGGAATTATTATGGCGAGAGATGTGTAGAATACCTATTTGGCGTTAAGGCAATCAAGGCCTATAGGATTATATTTGTAGCCTTAGTGGGACTTAGCCCATTACTTAAGTTAAATACCATCTGGCTGCTGGCTGATATAGTCAATGGTCTAATGGCCATACCTAACTTAATAGCCCTAATGGCCTTAAGGGGTGTAGTCTATGCTGAGACTAAGGACTACTTTAACAAGCTATCTAGGGCTAAGTTAGAGGCTAGGGCCCATATAGTTAATTAGAAATTTAGGATAGGCCTAAATTAAAAATATAGCAATAAAAAATAGTAATAAAAAATATCCTATTTATTGATGTTCCACTCTAATTAGGGATAAGATGTAGTGGATAAACGCCAGTTAGTATCCTATTAGGAGACTTCATGAAGATAGGTAGCCATGAAGAATGTAGGCAAGTATCAATTATGGCAGGTGTGGCCGACTACGACCTGCCAAAGGGTACTGTATTAAAAGTAGAAGGCCATCACCATGAAATCCAAGGCCTAACCCCTCAATTGTTAGAAAGGACTGATGCAGCTAATTTGGCTCCCTTCTACTTATTAGATAATGCCCTACTTCTTAATAGTGTTAAAAAAGGCCATCCTATTACAATAGAAGATGTAGACCTATCTGGCATAGCAACTTATGAATTATATAAAAAGGGTTTAGAATTATAAAAACTTATATTTGTAGATTAGGTTTTGCCATATTAAAAGGTCCCTAATGGGACCTTTTTATAGTTTTATATATTTGTTATTTATAATACTTATTAAACCTTAATAAATATCCAAAATTACTTTATCCCCTCTAATAATTTTTCAGTAGCTAAGACCTCCTTAGGTACTGCTGCCCTTACGGTAATCTTAGGATCTACCAGCTGGGAGATCTTTAAATCCATTACAAGGCTGGCTAACATATAGGCATCCTCGAAGTCGAAGTCTAGGGCATCCTTAATGTGGCTTACCATTTGTGAAGCAGCTTCATAGGTGGCTTGGTCCAGGTTATCGCCGGAAGCTAGGACCATAATCTCCCTTTCTGTTTCTAACAGTGGCCATTTGGTATATTTACCCTTGATAACATCCACTTCTAGGGTAACTTTTCCGGGTATTTCCAATCCAGTGATGCAGATTTCCCCATCCCCCATTAGGGCATGGCAGTCTCCTAATGCCAGCAGGGCCCCTTCCTGATTAACGGGGAAGTATAGGGTGGAGCCTATTTTGATTTCTGTAGTATCCATATTGCCGCCATGCTTCCAAGGAGTTGCAGTTGGCCATTCTCCATCTTCCTTAGCTGGTGCTACCCCTATTACTCCTATCATTGGTTCTATGGGGATCTTGATTCCGTTGAATATGGCATAATTATCTTCTATAGGAATTATCTTAACCTTATTTTTAGTAACCTGATCTCCTAATAAGCCTTCTCCTGGAATGGTCATGGCCACGCCTTTATCTTCCACTTCTATATCTATTATCTTAACCTTAAGCAGATCTCCCACTTCAGCACCTTCTACATAGATGGGGCCGGTAGCAGGATTTAGGCAATCAAAGTCTAGTTCTTTAAGTGTCATATCTTCACTCTTTATCTGTTGAAAGAAGCAGTCGTTAGTTTCTACTACGAACCTTTCCTTAGGCTTTACCCTTTCAATATAATCCATCTCATTTTTAAACTTATAAATAACCTTCTGGCCTTTAATTATCTTCATAAGGACCCCCCTTTATCAATTTAAATCGTAGTATCTAGATTCTATCAGAATAGTTTGAACTTATCAAGGAAATTAAGCTTTAGTTGAAATCTCTAATTGTAATGCCTAGGATCTTCTGATAATATAAATATTAGGGTTAACGTTTACAAGTGACAGCAGGTGTGCTGGGAGGGAAAAGAAAATAAGGAGGTATAAAATGAAAAAAAGATTACTGTCGTTAATTTTGGCCTTTACCCTGATTTTTAACCTATCGCTGTCCGTATTGGCCAATGAAGCTATTGATATCTTCTTTAATGGAGAAGAGCTTACACTGGCAGATGGGGCCTACTTAGAAGAGGGCAGGGTAATGGTGCCAATCCGCCATTTAGTGGAGGCTATGGGCTACCAGGTGGAATGGGATGGAGGAAGTAGAAGTGTCCTAGTTTCCAAGGGAGATAGGGAAGTTAGCTTAAAGATTGGCAGCAGCAAGCTTTTAGTAAATGGGGAAGAGCTGGAGCTTTCTACAGGACCAGTCCTTAAAAACAGCAGGACCTATATTCCACTGGAGCTTTTAAGTAAAGCCTTTGATTTAGTCATTGGATGGGACAATAAGCATAGGATACTAAATATTACAGAAGAAAAGCTAAATACAGAGGAAATATTTAAGCTTTCCCAGGAGGCAGCCCTTAGGGAGAAGCTAGATGAGTATTTAACTGCTTTGAGGAATAATAGGAACTTCCAGGGTAGCGTACTTATTGCTAAGGATGGAGAATTAATTCTTAGTAAGGGCTATGGTTATTCAGATGTTGACCAGCTAACGGAGAATAAGGCCCAGACTAAGTTTGCCATAGGGTCTGTAACTAAGCAGTTTGTGGCAGCAGGTATATTGATGCTGGAGGAAGAAGGCCTATTAAGCCTAGAAGATCCAGTTTCTAAATATATACCAGAGCTGACCCATGGGGATTCCATTACCCTCCACCAGCTATTAACTCATAGCTCTGGCCTGGTAAACTTTACTGAAATAGCTGAGCTCTTAATGGTAAGCGAGGAAATAGATAGCCCATGGCAGGTATTGGACTATGTAAAGGATAAGGATTTAATGTTTAAAGCTGGAGAGAAGTTCAGCTATAGCAACACTAATTATCTCTTGTTGGATTTAATAATTGAAAGGGTTAGTGGGGTAAGCTGCAGCCAATTCTTAAAGGAGAATATATTTAAGCCTTTAAAAATGGATAATACAGGCTTTGTCTACGAGGACGGCCATCTAGATGCCACCGCCTATGCCGGCCATTTAGATGTGGTGCCGGTAGATGATGAAATGGTATTAAAGATAGCCTTTGGTGCCGGCAGCATGTATTCCACCGTTGAGGACCTATATAGGTGGAACCAGGCCCTATTTAATGGGGGAGTCCTAAAGGCTGAGTCCCTAGAAAAGGCCTTTGCTCCCCATGTGGAGGTTTCAGAAGGAGTTCATTATGGTTACGGTTGGATGATAGGGGACCTAGGTTTTGAAAAGGATATTAGCCATGGTGGAAATACCATAGGATTTACGGCTGAGATTTCAAGGTTAGAAGAGTTGGGCCTAGACCTTATAATCCTATCCAACAAGGGGGCTGTAAACACTTCAGACATCAAAGCTAGTATATTTAGGATAATCTTAGGGGAAGAAGTAGAATTGCCAGAGCCTATGGAGGTCATAGAATTAGAGGATGCTATCTTAGACAGATATGTGGGTAAGTACGAATTCTTCCCTGAATTAGGCACCTCCTATATAGAACTAGTTAGGGCTGATGGAAAGCTATTAGCCTATCCTGAGAACAGGCCGGCCTTCGAGCTCTATCCACAAAGTGAAACTAAGTTCTTTACAACCCTAGGGGATATAGTCATAGAGTTTATAATAGAGGAAGATGGCAGTGTAAGTAGCTTTAACTATACTGAATCAGCCTTGACTAGGGTTTGTAAGAGGATAGTTGAGGAGGAAAGGGAAGAGGAAGTAGTAGATATAGATCCGGCAGTCTTTGAAGATTATGTAGGGGAATATGAAATCTTCCCTGAAATTGTAATAAAATTCTTTACTGAGGAGGGCAAGGTCTATGCACAGATTACAGGCCAGCCTTCCTTTGAACTAACACCAGTTTCTGAAAATGAATTTGTCAATAAGATGATTGATGCCAACATCAGCTTTGCTAGAGATGAAGAGGGTAAGGTTGTGGAATTGATCCTTAAACAACTGGGTGTTGAGTATAGGTGTAAGAGGCTGTAAGGCATGTGTTTTGAGTCAGCTTAGGAGTTAGCTTATAAGAAATAGGGACGGTTTAAGCCGTCCCTTTTTTTCCACTACCCTATTATCTATATTGGGTTTTTCCAATTTGTATCTAAATTGGATGGGATATGTTGGTTTAATTTAGGCATAATTGATAAAGAGATATCATATCTTGAAGGCAAAGTTCTGATATGATAACGTTTAACCTAATTAACAACAGAAGTCTCCCATCTTCTATAAGTGGGAGATGAATGTTACTTGACAATTCCTTCCTTTATGATATAATCA
>JGI24714J26587_10001592_pt1 | contig 15720 bp, 18 predicted proteins | sample BioPla4DNA2_FD_26587 | JGI IMG/M metagenome (IMG submission 26587)
TTTAATTTATAAATTTGTAAGATAGAAAGAACAAATATACCCGTATGACTTATAAATACGATTTTCTAGTAATAGGTTCGGGCATAGCGGGGATGAGCTTCNCATTGAAAGTTGCCGATTATGGNAAGGTAGCTATCATAGCAAAAAATTCGTTGGAGGATGCCAATACCTACTATGCACAAGGCGGAATAGCTTCCGTAACCAATCCTTGGGATAATTTCGATAAGCATATTGCAGACACNTTGGATGCCGGTGCAGGATTGTGCGATNTGGCCGTNGTAGAAAAAGTAGTACGCGAAGCACCTGCACAAATCAAAGAACTGATCNNCTGGGGTGTGGATTTCGATAAAGATGAACAAGGGAATTTCGATCTCCATAAAGAGGGAGGCCATTCCGAATTTCGCATTCTTCATCACAAAGACAATACCGGTGCCGAAATCCAACTTAGATTAATCAACGCAATCAAAAACCATCCCAATATCGATGTATTCGATAACCACTTTGCCATTGAAATTCTTACTCAGCATCATCTGGGAAAAGTAATTACATCGGAAACCCAAGGGATCGAATGCTATGGCGCCTACATTCTGGATCAGAAAACGAACCAAATCGATACGTTTCTATCCCGAATAACCATGATGGCTACAGGTGGCATCGGCTGCATTTATCAAACAACCACCAATCCGTTGGTAGCAACCGGAGACGGCATTGCAATGGTATCCCGTGCAAAAGGTGAAATCAAAGGAATGGAATTCGTTCAATTTCATCCTACAGCCCTGTATCATCCCGGCGACCGCCCTTCATTCCTTATTAGTGAAGCGGTGCGAGGGTATGGAGCAATCCTGAGGACAAAAGACAGCAAAGAATTCATGCATAAATACGACAAACGTGAATCGCTGGCGCCACGAGATATTGTTGCAAGAGCCATCGATACGGAAATGAAAAATCGTGGCGACGATTATGTATATTTGGATGTCACGCACAAAGATCCGGAAGAAACAAAAAAACATTTTCCCAACATTTACGAAAAATGCAAGTCGTATGGTATCGACATCACCAAAGATTACATCCCCGTTGCACCTGCAGCCCATTATTTGTGCGGTGGAATACGGGTAAACATTCATGGGGAAACCAGCATCAAACGATTATATGCAAACGGCGAATGCGCTTGTACCGGTTTACACGGCGCAAACCGATTGGCCTCCAATTCACTTATCGAAGCTGTGGTTTTCGCCGACGCAGCGGCCAAACATTCTGTTCCCCGATTAAAAGATTACTCTTTTCAGGAGAATATTCCCCCTTGGAATGCCGAAGGTACCACTTTACCCGAAGAAATGGTATTGATAACCCAAAGCTACAAAGAGGTGAACGAAATCATGTCGTCGTACGTCGGCATTGTCCGTTCCAATCTTCGCTTACAACGTGCAATGGCAAGATTGAATATTTTATTTCGCGAAACAGAAAGCTTGTTTCAACGCTCGGTAGTTTCCCGAGAAATTTGTGAGTTACGCAACATCATAAAAGTGGGATACCTGGTAATCAAACAGGCAATGGCACGAAAAGAAAGTCGCGGATTGCATTACAATATAGATTATCCTTATCAGTTACCCAATTCCACATTATAACGCATGAAAAAATTTCTCAACATAAAAGGTTCACTAATGAATCTCTCAACTCCATTGGTAATGGGTATTATCAATATTACACCCGATTCGTTTTTCTCCGGAAGCCGCAAAAACTCGGAAAAAGAAATTCTCGAAAGAGCAAGTCAAATTTTGGAAGAAGGTGGAACTATCATCGATTTAGGAGGGCAATCCACTTCACCATCGTCTGTTTTACTTTCAGCAAAAGAAGAACTCAATCGATTGGAACCTGCACTTAAAATTGTCAGAAAAGAATTTCCCGATGCCATTTTATCGGTAGACACTTTTTACGCAGAGGTAGCCAAAAGCGCTGTCGAAAAATATGGAGTTGACATGATAAACGACATTTCGGGTGGACAAATCGATAAGAACATATTTGCAACAGTAGCGCAACTAAATGTTCCGTATATTCTTATGCATATGCGTGGTACCCCTCAAACCATGCAGCAATTGACCAATTACGATAATTTTATTCAAGATATTCTCTACTATTTTTCAGAAAAAACAGCCCTTCTCAATCAATTGGGAGTAAATGATATCATCATTGATCCCGGTTTCGGTTTCTTCAGCAAAACGTTATCACAAAATTATCAACTGATGGCGTACCTTAGGTATTTCGATATTTTTGACTTGCCGCTTTTAGTGGGAATATCACGAAAATCCATGATTTATCGGCTGCTCGATTCCGATCCATCACAATGCTTGAATGGGAGTACCGTTTTAAATACCTATGCATTAATGTATGGTGCCGACATTTTACGCGTGCACGATGTGAAAGAAGCGGTAGAATGCGTANAGATTATATCGCAGCTCAAAAAATTCGAAACCGCATCNATCCAACTAAACGAAATCAATTAATTATGTTTGAACATTTCGGGATAAAAGATTTTGTCGATATTTTTCTTGTGGCACTTTTACTTTTTTATTTGTATAATATAGTAAAGGTATCCGGCATACGTCCGTTATTTATAGGAATATTGGTTTTTCTCATCATCTGGGTACTTGTCTCACAAGTATTTAATATGGTTTTGCTGGGAACTATCCTTGATCAACTGGTAAGTGTAGGGCTCTTTTTGCTGGTCATTCTCTTTCAAGATGAAATTCGACGGTTTCTCATGTCGTTGGGATCAAAAAAAGGATGGAAATTCATATCGAAGCTTTTCTTCCCGAATAACAAACAAAAGCAAGACAATTCGCACCTAACGGCTGTGGTATTGGCTTGCATGAATATGGCCAAATCCTATACGGGAGCACTCATCGTTATTCAGGGTGATATTCAGTTGGGTCTATATGAACAAACAGGAGAAATTATCAATGCCGATGTGTCCTCACGATTAATTGAGAGCATCTTTTTCAAAAACAGTCCCCTGCACGATGGGGCCATGATTATCGTAGGAAAAAAAATTAGGGCAGCCGGCTGTATTTTACCCCTGTCGCAAAACCCCAATATTCCCAAATATCTTGGGTTGAGACATCGGGCAGGACTCGGAATTTCACAAGAAACCGATGCTAAAGCGATTATCGTTTCGGAAGAAAGAGGAAAAATTTCGTATGCATGGAAAGGGCGTCTTAAAATGAACGTTTCACCTGAAGAATTACAACAACTGTTACTTGAAGAATAAAAAAAGTATTAGGGAATTTTCGATGATTTTACAACAATTGTCCATTATAAATTACAAAAATCTGGTACAGGTAGAACTTGATCTATCTCCCAAACTCAACTGCTTCATTGGCAATAACGGTATGGGAAAGACCAATCTATTGGATGCCATCTACTATTTGTCTTTTTGCAAAAGCCATACAAATCCTATCGATTCTCAGATTATTCGCCATCATTCCGATTTCTGCATGCTTCAGGGAAAATACGAATTCCCCGATCACGCGATAGAAGAAATCTATTGTGCCATACGAAGACGACAAAAAAAGCAATTCAAACGCAATAAAAAAGAGTATGAGCGATTGTCGGATCATATTGGATTTATTCCTCTGGTAATGATTTCACCGGATGATGATCAACTGATTATTGGAGGCAGCAATGAACGACGAAAATTCATGGATATGGTTATTTCCCAATTCGACAAAAATTACATGCATGCGTTGATTCGTTACAACAGGGCCTTACAACAACGTAATGTCTTACTGAAAAACGAAAAAGAAGACATCGACATCAACTTACTCGAAATATGGGAAGAACAAATCACGGATGAAGGAATGTATATTTTCGAAAGACGCAAAGCCTTTATCGACCAATTTATTCCTATTTTCAATCGCTTTTATAATTTAATTAGTCGATCAAATGAAAATGTTTCTCTGAACTATATCTCACAACTACAAGATAACGACCTTTATCACCTGTTAAAAACAAACCGAAAGAAGGATATTGTGCTAGGATATACCACTGTAGGCACCCATAGAGACGATTTGGAAATGCTGTTGAACAATTTCCCCATCAAAAAAACAGGCTCTCAAGGTCAAAACAAAACTTTTTTCGTATCCATGAAATTGGCTCAATTCCATTTTCTGCTCGAAACAACAAAAACCAAGCCTCTTTTGCTGTTGGACGATATTTTTGACCGCCTGGATAGTTCACGGGTAGAAGAAATAATAAAACTTGTTTTGAATAACGAATTTGGGCAAATATTCATATCCGATACCAATCGAAAATCGCTAGACAAAATGCTGGAAAAAACAGCACATACCGATTACCGTCTCTATTCTGTAAAAAATGGCTACATTAACCAACTAACCGATTAAATCCAGTTTTTATGCTTAAACGCGAATCGAAATCCATTGGCGACATCTTGTCGGAATATTTTGAAGAAAATCCCTTCCTAAAAACCAAAATAGCCGAACAACGTGCCGTACGTGCCTGGAGCGAATTGCTTGGCTCAGGAGTAAGCAGCTATACAAAAAATGTCTATCTAAAACGAAACACACTTTATGTTCAACTCACGTCATCGGTTCTGCGAGCAGAACTACAAATGAATAAAGACAGCCTCATCGAGAAACTCAATGAGGCTGCGGGAATGCCTATTGTATATAATATTGTACTAAGATAAATCGCTTTTTATATCATTCGGCTGGTTGCGAATTCGTTTGGCTTTGCTCTTGTTGTTGTGCACCCTCCTGATTGGGCAACGTCGGCGAAGGCATCGGCATGGTAGGTGTCACATCGGGAGCTACGCCCGGACTAAGGGGAGCAGGTTGTTGCACCTCAACCTGAGGTTGAGGACCCTGAGAATGTGATGCCGTATATTTTGCAGTAAAAATGCTTAAAATAATGATCGTCGCGGCAAGAATCCATGTTGTTTTTTCCAAAAAATCGGTAGTTTTACGCACACCCATAATTTGATTGGATGACGAGAACCCGGCCGCTAATCCTCCCCCTTTGGATTTTTGAACCAACACAATAAGAATCATTAAGATAGCTGCAATTAAAATAAGAATGGTGAGGAAAACATACATATCAAGCTTGTTTTTTATTTTTTTCGTTTATAATCAAATGCTCCAAAAATTGAATTTGGTCGGCAAAGTAAGCATTTTTTTTTGGAAAATTCAAACTTAATCGCTTAATAATTGTAAGCGCTTGTTCGTATTTTTTTTGTTTAATATAAATTTTTGCTAGTGTTTCGGTTAAAAATTTATCTTCATCGATTTCATTATCCGGAATTTCATCCATTTGATTTTTATCGATAGCCGCATCGTCATTGTCATTTCTTGTTAAAAATGCTTCATTCGAATCTGCTTTTTCAATAAACCGATCAATAATATCGTGATGCTTCAACAAACTTTTATCCGATTCGTTTTCACTTTTCGCATTTTCTTGGTCAATCGATTCCAGATACGATAAATAATCGTATGAAATCGTTCCTATCCCTAAATCGGGGGAAACCGCTTCCTCGGATTTTGCATCTTCTTCGACGATATCGAAAAAAGAATCGATCAATGTTTGAGTACGATCTTCTTGAACTTGTTTTTTTGGCTCATCTCCGACCAAGAACAAGGCATAATCCCGTTTATTTATCAAATAAAACAATCTCTTTCTGTCGGCACAAAAGAAAGCGGTTTTAGCCAATTCGCTCGAAAAACGTGGATGTCGTAAAATTTGCAGATTTTTTTGATAAAGCAAACGCAGCGTCTGAAAATAAGGATACTCTTTTAAATTCTCCTCCAATTTCACAAACGCGACATTGTCCAACGCCTCAGGACTTTCAACCCAATTATATAATTCGCCATTGCCCATCAGAAAAATACGACTTACCAATTCGACATCGTTGCATTGAATATCTGATCAATAATTTCTCCGGAGAGTTCCTTAATCAATTGATCTTGCACATCGGTCAACAAACGATCACTGGGAAAGTTTCTGTAAGCCGATATAGTTTCCTCCTTATCCTGCCCCTCCACTTTATTGTTACGATAGCGCATTCTCACTGTCATTGTCAAACGAGTTTCCGAAGCAAATGCATCTTCTTGCACAGCCATCGGGGTGAGTTCATATCCGATGATCTCACCTTCGATCTCCAGATCGGCGTTTTGATTCACGAGCTGAAGTCGGGTATTGCGAATGAAAACATCTTTCAAATCCTCATTAAAACGCTGTTCAAGGGGAGGATATATCAACTGCGCTTGATTCGGGAAGTTGGCCAAATATAACGTTTTGGTCGTGTTATAATCAATGGATGCCCCGTCGAATCCATAAGAAATAGAACATGACTCCATCAAAATACAAATCCCTGCAAAAGCAAAAAATAGGACGGGTTTCATAGATTTTCCAACTTATACTCTTTGATCTTCCTATATAATGTTCTCTCGGATATTTTTAAATCATTGGCAGCAGGTTTTCGCTTGCCATTATGACGCTCCAATGCTTTCACGATCATCTCTTTCTCCACATCTTCCAATGAAAGTGCTCGCTCTTCATATTCCGCAGCTTCTTGAATCTCCTCCTCATCATCATCCTTCGACTCATCTTCCTTAAAAGAAGTATCCGGAACTGCGTCATCATATTTAAAGGGAAAATTCAACGAAGTTATGTCGTGAGGCACCAAAGAAGGATTGCCCATCGGTCTTTCTGTAGCAAGAGCGGTTTTTATCTTGTCGCCCGAAGCAGACAAAATAGTGGCAACAATTTGCTTCAAATCCATAATATCCTTTTTCATGTCGAACAAAACCTGATACAGGATTTCACGTTCATTTGCAAATGTTCTTTGTCCGCTTCCTTTTGGATCGAACAAATGGATAGGTACCATCCCCACTTCTTCGTCGGGTAAATATCGTTTTAAAATTTCGGGCGTAATTATTCTTTCTTGTTCAATAATGGAAATTTGCTCCGTAATATTTTTCAATTGACGTATATTGCCCGGCCACCGATAATTTTTCAGCATTTCCTTTGCAGCACCGGTTAAACTAATGGGAGGTATCATGTATTTTTCCGCAAAATCGGTAGCAAATTTATGAAATAGCAAAGGAATATCTTCTTTTCGCTGACGAAGAGGGGGTATGCGGATAGGTACCGAATTCAATCGATAATAGAGATCTTCCCTGAATCTTCCACTTTCAACGGCTTGAACCATATTCATATTGGTGGCAGCAACCACACGTACGTCGCTCTTCTCCACTTTGGATGAACCCACTTTGATGAATTCTCCCGTTTCGAGTACCCTGAGCAATCTCGCTTGCGTTGGAAGGGGCAATTCAGCCACTTCGTCAAGGAAAAGGGTCCCCTTGTCGGCCACTTCAAAATACCCTTTTCGGGTTGCCATTGCGCCCGTAAAAGAACCTTTTTCATGACCGAAAAGTTCCGAATCAATAGTTCCTTCGGGAATAGAGCCACAGTTTACCGCAAAATAAGGACCATGCTTTCTTCGACTATATTGATGGATTATTTGAGGAAAAATTTCTTTACCTACCCCGCTTTCGCCTGTAATAAGAACAGATAAATCTGTCGGGGCTACCTGTAAGGCCACATCAATGGCACGATCCAATTCGGGTGAAGTGCCTATGATGCCAAATCGTTGTTTTACTTGTTGAATATTTTGTTTTTCCATATATGAATCTCCAAACCGCAAAAATAAAATCAATAACAGGATGGAATATCAAAAATAATAAATTTATTTGACATTCCCCAAAGCATACGTCCTTGATTTCAAAAATTCTCCAAGTTTTTCTATATCCCGATATTTTGCCATTTCTTCAGGCATGATGGGCTCACCAAAAGTAATAACCAATTCTTTTCCCCTTTTATTTTTTAATTCATGACACAAACCCAACGTACGTACCTGCCAACCCAAAAGACGCAAAGCATAAAAACGCGGCGAATTCCCCCCTGAAAAATGCATGGGAATCACCGGAACTTTAGCTTTTTTTATCAACTTAACCACCGAAGGCTGCCATTTTCTATCGGCAATCGTTATTTTGAAACCTTTTCTCGTAAAATCCGAGATGGCACCGGCCGGGAAAAATCCCAAATGATGTCCTTGACGAACATGATCGATGCATTCTTTTATACCGTTGAGCGTGACATCGCGTTTTTTATCGGAATTAAAAGGATTAACTACAATAAAATTTTCAGACATGGTATCGATCATCCCCAATACAAAGTTTACCATCATTTTATAATCCTTCACGCGGCTTCCTACCACTTCTATGGCTGCAATGCCGTCGATGTGCCCATAAGCGTGGTTGGAAACGGTAATAAATGGCTTGTCATTATATTTATCCAACACTTCCACATTTCGTAAGATGCGTTGTATTCCCAGTTTATCCAATACATCTTTGCAAAAAGCAGGGCCCGTCAGGTGTTTTGACTTATCGTAGATTTCATTTACATGATCCAATCCCGATATTTTCATTATCAATTTGAAAAGATAATCCCCATGTTTTCCTCTGAAAATCGGATGAATTTTTCTTATCTCATCATAACTAATCAGTTTGTCTTTCATTACGCAACACTGTTAACCTCACGTTCTCATCTTCGCATTGCTTGCATATTCCACAAAGCAACACCAAAACCCCTGAAAAATCAAAGATAATTATTTGAATCCTTTTATCATTTCAATAATCTGTTTTCCTATATTTTCGGCTTCTTCAACCGATCGGGCTTCGGAATAAACCCGAATAATAGGTTCCGTATTCGATTTTCTCAAATGTACCCATTTATCGGGAAAATCAATTTTTACACCATCGATAGCTGTAATCTCCTGGTCTTTGAATTTCTCCTTGATAGCTTCCAAAATAGCATCTACATCCATATCGGGTGTCAATTCTACTTTTTGTTTTGCCATATAATAGGCAGGATAAGAAGTGCGCAATTCCGAAACTTTTTTACCGGATTTCGCCAAGTAAGTAAGAAACAAAGCAATACCAACTAATGCGTCACGCCCATAATGGGAAGCGGGATAAATAACCCCACCATTTCCTTCGCCACCAATCACCGCATTTACTCTTTCATTTTAGCCACGACATTAACTTCACCTACGGCTGCTGCATAATATTTCCCGCCACGTGCTTCGGTAATATCGCGCAAAGCGCGAGTAGAACTCAAATTCGATACCGTATTTCCCGGCTTATGTTGCAATACGTAATCGGCAACGGCAACCAATGTATATTCTTCGCCAAACGGTTCTCCGTTTTCGCAATAAATAACCAACCTGTCCACGTCCGGATCAACAGCGAAACCGACATTGGCATGCGCACTTTTCGTCAGATCGGCCAGTTCGGTCAAATGTTGCGGAAGCGGCTCGGGATTGTGTGAAAAATTACCATGAGGCGAACAATGCAATTTGAATACTTCTTTTATTCCCAACGCATACAGCAGTTCCGGTACCGCTATTCCCCCAACAGAATTCACAGCATCAACCGCCACTTTAAAATTGCCCCTTTTTGATTGCATCGGCATCCACCAGATCAAGCGACAATATATGTTGAATGTGTGCTTGAAGATAAGATTTACTTATCGTTTTCCCCAACTCTTCAACGGGAGAAAAATTAAAATCGCACGCTTCGGCAATATTCAAAATTTGCTGTCCTTCCTCGGCATTTAGAAATTCGCCATCCGAATTCAATAATTTCAGCGCATTCCAATGCTTGGGATTGTGACTCGCAGTAATAATAATTCCTCCGGCAGCATTTTCCTCCACAACAGCAATTTCCGTGGTCGGAGTTGTTGCCATACCGATATCCACTACATCAAACCCCATCCCATTAAGTGTCCCAACAACAAGTCGATGAATCATCTCACCGGAAAGACGCGCATCTCGCCCAACAACAATTTTTCTCTCTTTTCCTTGCCGGTTTTTTTCGATAAATGCGGCATATGCAGCCGTGAATTTAACAACATCAAGCGGTGTCAGATTATCACCGGCTTTTCCTCCAATCGTTCCGCGAATTCCGGAAATGGATTTAATCAGTGTCATGTCTATTTTATTGATTTTAATTTACAGGATAATCAATATCTTCTATACGATACTGCAAATTCTCGTAAAAAACAGTCCGAAAATTGGATTTATCATAAGTTAAACCGTAATTAAACGGAACAATCATTTTTACTCTGCCCAAATGCCCCACATGAACCAACGGCAGTATCCAAGCATAACAGGGGTAGGTGGTGGGGTTGCCATAAACCAACGTTTCGGGATCGGGACTATAAATATTTGTGTATTTTGTAGTATCCCCATCTATAAAGTAGGTCAGTCCGCTGAATCGTATATACACTTCTGCACCGGGAACAGCTTTGGGTTCTCTTCCCGAATCAATCACATTATAATATACTCCCGTGGCCGGATCGCGGTAAAATTCGTTCGGCTCGAATACACGATCTGCAGGATATTCATCAAGAACAACGATTCCGTTTTCGGCAATGAATTGCTTTATGGCTTTGGATTCATCTTTTAAATATTCCGCATAGGTTTTCTGACTATCGCAGGAATTTCCTATAAACAAGAAAGTAGCAATTATGATTACTATAAAATTTATTTTTTTCATCCTTATTCTTAATAATAAAATTCGAATTCGCTACAAAAATAAATAATCAACCTCAAAAAAATAGCTAATTATGAAAATTAAACGATTCTTCTCATCTAAAACATCCTTTTCATGTAATCAAGAAGACGCATTTTTCAACTTCGACTCCTGTTTTTTTAGAGCTGCTTCAAATAACGCAATCGCATCCTCTATGGTTCCATAAAATTCACCTCCTGCCGCATTCAAATGACCGCCTCCTTGAAAAAATTCAGCAGCAAATTCATTACAGGCAAAATCGCCACGAGAACGAAAAGACAATTTAACGTGATTATTATCTTCGTAAATAAAAGTAGAAAAAACAACTCCTCTTATACTCAGCGGATAATTCACAAAACCTTCGGTGTCGCCTTTTGTCGATTTATATTTTTGCAAATCCTCTTTCGAAAGATAAATCAGGGCCGAATGCATATCATTATAGACTTTCATCCGTTTTAACAAAGTAAATCCCAACAGCCGAAAACGTTGTTCGGTATAATTGTGATACACATTTGAGTAAATGGCGTCTTTATCGATATTCTTTCTCAACAAAAAGCTGATGATTTCGAATATTTCAGGTCGTTGGAATTGTAAGTAAACCCTCCCGTATCGGTCATCATACCGCAATAAATACATTCAGCGATATCTTTGTCGATACTTTCGTATTCCCCCAATTGATAAAGCAAACGAAAAATCAACTCACTGGTGGACGACATCTCGGGATAAGAAATCACGGTATCGAAAGAATTATCAGGATAAGGATGATGATCGATCAAAATTGTTTTGGCACCGGAATCCTTTACAAACGGAGCCATATCGCCAACCCGTTTAAGAACATTGAAATCGAGACAAAAAATCAACTCTGCATGCTTGATGATGCGCCGACCCGCTTCGGGATTATACTCATAAATCAAGGCATTCTCTGCCCCCTTCATCCACTTCAAGAAATAAGGGAACGAATTAGGAACAATGAGTTTCACATCTTTTCCTTTACGAGAAAGATAGTGATATAAAGCCAAAGACGAACCTAAGGCATCTCCGTCGGGAGAAAGATGTGTGGTTATGACTATTTTATTGTATTTTTCGATATAAGAACGAACTTTTTCGACGTGTTCTTTCGAGATAATTTCTGTAATTGCAGTTACTTTCATCCGATCTATTAAACTATCCGATTTCCATCGGGTTTTGCCGCAAATATACTATAAATTTATGGAAAATGCCCCCATTTGCGTTACATCATGTACTTTTATGTGCAATCGTCGACACTCTTCCGTTATGCGACCGGCGGCATATTTCGAAAGCGAACTATCAAGAATAACCACTTGCGGTGAAAAATAATCGTTCAACGTGTTCATGGAAAAAGAATCATCTTCCGATAAAATCAAAAAATCGACGGGAAACGTTTTCTCTGAAATTTTCGATCGATATGTATTTTCCGATAATCTTACAATCCGTTTCGAAGAATAAGCCAGCACATTATTCCCTTTTCTCATCACAGGTGTTGCTTTATTGTTTACGACGACTCCCATTTCACTCACTCCGGGTCGGTTATAAACGACAAATCTATCGGNAGTCATGTTGACGATATTATAGGTATTTATAAACAAAAAAACAAGAANGGATNCCAGTACGACAAAAACGTAGCCAGATCGCTTTTTTATCACGTATCTGCCGATGACAAACAAAACGATAAAAAGAAGNANCACCTGTGCGAAAGAAAGATAATGATTTGTGATCCGGGAACAAGGCAACGATTCAAACACGTAAACTATATGTATAATCAAACCGATCAACCTATTGAGTGCCCAACTCATTGCCCGAAACAACGAATGAAAAACAGCAAGATTCAGTTGATTCAATATGCCCAAAAAAACAACAGGGATAACAGCATAAATTGCCATACCGATAAGGGGTACAATCAATAAATTTGTAACAAAAAAATACGTGGGAAACGTGCCGAAATAGTACAAAACAAGAGGGAATACCCCCAATTGTGCCGATAGGGAAAGGGTGAAAAGATCCCGAATCTTTAGGAAAGAACGACGAGAAGGCGTGTATAACGTATCGAGTTTCGGTTTAAAAAACAAAATAGCAAATACCGACAAAAAGCTCATTTGAAAGCCCACATCGAAAAGATTCATCGGATCAAAAACAAGAATGAAAAACGCCGCAGCCGCAAGGCTGTTATAAGAAAATCCTTCCCTGTGAAAAGCCTTACCCAGACAAAAAATCGAAAGCATAATTGCCGCTCGAACAACCGAAACGGGCAACCCGGCAATAAAAGCATAACCCCAAAGAAAAAGAACAATCAACAGCTGCTTCAAAACGAATTTTTTACCGGAATTACCCAGAAAAGAAAAAAACATGTTGAGAATAAGATAGATAATCCCAACATGCAATCCACTTACAGCCAGCACATGTGCTGTTCCCGATGCACGAAAAGCTTCTTGCAAATCATTCGAAAGATTCGATTTATATCCCAAGGTAAGTGCTGCAATAAAGGCATATTCATCGGGGTTCAATCCAAAAGATTTATAAAAATCGAGTGCCTTGGCTCGTAAATTTTGCGACAAGGTGTAAACCGACCGAATGCTTTTTCCTGTTTTCATCCACCGGTGGGCAGGAACATATGCCGATCCTGCAAAACCTTTTATTTTCATAAACCGAACATAATCGAAATCATCGGGATTGCCCAAATTTTTAAAAGGTTGCATCTTGGCTTGAAATAGAATCTCATCGCCGGGTCGAAGTACACTGCTTTCGGCATCTTTTTCCAAATAAAGAATTACTTTTTTCCGTACAGGGTACATCAAGTTTGTATTCACCCGGACGGAACGGGGTTTCTCCTGCGGAATATCATGAACAACTCCCTTGTAGATACCCTGCGGAACGACCGATCCAAAAGAACTATCTTCGGTTTTCCGTTTATACTGAAAAGTAATAAGAGAAAAAATGAATACGAAAACTCCGGCCCCAAAAATCCATCGATAATGAAACTCATTATTTTTGGGAATAAAAAAGGATAACAACATAGCAAGAAACCCTATGGAAGAGAAGAAAACTGCCGAAGGTAGAAACTCAATGAATTCATTTGCGACAATTCCCAATACCACAGGAACAAGCAACCGAAAAAAAGGCGTTTCTCCAGTTATGTTGTTCATCGCATATTCAGCACAAACGCAGAAATCTTCATTTGTGAAAACACAATAAAAAGATTTTTACAGATTTTTCAATTGACGAATAGTTTCAATAGGATTTTCGGAAGAAAAAACAAAATTGCCAACTACAAGCACATCGGCACCNGCATCAACCAACCGTTTGCCCGTTTCAAGATTAACNCCACCGTCTACNTCAATGAGGGTAGATAGATTTTTTCGAAGAATCATTTCTTTTAAATCCGATACNTTTTTTACCGAATGNTCAATAAATTTCTGCCCTCCGAATCCGGGATTTACCGACATCAACAAAACCATATCCAACTCANGCAAGATATCTTCCAAAAAAGATACCGGAGTATGTGGATTCAATGTTACACCGGCTTTCATNCCCGCATTTTTGATTTCTTTGACCACGCTGTGCAAATGAGTNCAAGCTTCATAATGCACATTCATCATATATGCGCCGATTGCGGCCACTTCCGAAACAAATTTTTCGGGCTGAACAATCATTAAATGAACATCCAAAGGCTTGTCGGTTATCTGTTTTAGCGAATTTATCACAGGAAAACCGAAAGAAATGTTGGGAACAAAAACACCATCCATAATATCCAGATGTATCCAATCGGCTTCGCTTTGGTTCAACATTTCCACATCTTTGCGCAGCTCCAGGAAATTGGCAGAAAGAATAGAAGGTGCGATTAAATGATGATTCATAAGTGTTTAATTATTTTTCCAAAGGTACTGCAAAATTTCGAAATGAAAAAAGTCATTAAACCTTAATGCCCCCATGCTGTCAATAAAATGATTTTTATCATTATTTTTGTGAAAAGAAAGGGAGGGTATGTCGACACATATAAAAGTAATATTCTTATTTATTTTTGGAGGGTTGCTTTTCCCCGTATTCCCCGGTATTGGTCAGACAAAAGGATTTACGGTAGTAATTGATGCAGGCCACGGAGGAAAAGACCCGGGCGCCATTGGTTCGTCATCGCGCGAAAAAGACATCACGCTTTCCGTAGCAAAAAAACTGGGCGCATTGATAGAAAAAAATCACAAAGATGTAAAAGTGATTTATACACGCAAAGACGACAGTTTTGTGGCACTCGATCGCAGAGCAGCCATTGCCAACAATGCCAAAGCCAATCTTTTCATTTCCATTCATTGCAATGCAGTACCTAAAAACCGAAACTCGCCTCAGGGCGTGGAAACCTTTATTTTGGGACTCCATAGGAGTAAAGACAACTTGGAAGTGGCCAAAAAAGAAAACTCCGTAATTTTACTCGAAGAGGATTATTCGCAAAAGTATGAAGGTTTTAATCCACAAGAACCCGAATCGTACATTATTTTTGAATTTATGTCCGATCAATACCTCAAACAAAGCCTTCATCTGGCTTCATTGGTTCAATATAGTTTGGTNAAAAATTCNGGNAGAATAAACCGGGATGTCCGTCAAGCGGGTTTTCTGGTGCTNCGCGAAGTAGCCATGCCAAGTATTCTCGTCGAATTGGGATATATCAGCAATCGGAACGACGAAAAATACCTAAAAAGTNCNGTTGGGCAAAACTCCATGGCAAATTCAATTTATCTGGCATTTAANGAATACAAACGGGATTACGATAAAAAAAACCAAATTTTCTCGAACGAACCTCAAAAACAATCACAAAACACGATTTCATCGGAAAANACAATCGAATATCGGGTTCAATTNCTGACTTCTTCACAAAAATATGAAGCGAATTCGCCCGTTTTCAAAGGATTGTCGCCTGTGAATTGTTATAAAGACGGAACAGTTTATAAATACACCTACGGCAGTGCTACCGACCTAAAAGAAATCATAACGATATTACACGAAGTGCAGCCAAAATTTAAAGACGCTTTTATCGTTCAATTCCAAAATGGCGTTCGAATAAAATAGCAAG
>JGI24714J26587_10001603_pt1 | contig 15685 bp, 14 predicted proteins | sample BioPla4DNA2_FD_26587 | JGI IMG/M metagenome (IMG submission 26587)
TCACATCCTGGGGCTGGAGAAGGTCCCAAGGGTTGGGCTGTTCGCCCATTAAAGTGGCACGCGAGCTGGGTTCAGAACGTCGTGAGACAGTTCGGTCTCTATCTATCGTGGGCGCGGGAGATTTGCGGGGCTCTGACACTAGTACGAGAGGACCGTGTCGGACGGACCTCCGGTGAACCGGTTGTGCCGCCAGGTGCATCGCCGGGTAGCTGCGTCCGGTCAAGGATAAGCGCTGAAAGCATCTAAGCGCGAAGCCGACCCCAAGATGAGATCTCCTAATAGGGTGGTTATAGACGATGACCTTGATAGGCTGCAGGTGTAAAGGCGGTAACGTCAAAGCCGAGCAGTACTAATTACCCGAACGACTTTTTTTCCGTGCCGTGTATCGCATCGTGTTTCGGACGGATGAATGCTTTCGCTTTTTTCAAGTATGCTTTTTGTTTCTTTTCTTTTTTGTCCGTCATGTTTTTTAACGAATTTAGGCGGCCGAGGCGTCGGGGCTCCACCTCTTCCCATTCCGAACAGAGAAGTTAAGCCCGATAGCGCCGATGGTACTGCAATCGCATGCGGGAGAGTAGGTAGCCGCCGTCTTGTTTTACGAAAGCCTTCGAGGAAGTTCCCTTTTTCCTTCGAAGGCTTTTTTGTTTTTTATATATGCCGCCCGGCTCCCCGCTTATGCCTCTATTGTCCCTCAATCCCCCGCTTTTATCGAGGGGATTTTCGGTCCTTGACGAAGTAGGGCCGGTCCCGGTTTATCGCCTCTATTATCCCTATTTCCCTATGTCCCCTACTTTGATCGAGGGGGTTTTCAGGGCTTCCGATATGGCAGATTCTACGAGAGGGGCCATAATGGCATAACCTTCCTTATTGGGATGAACCCCATCTTCTGAAAATTTTTTGGGCAATCCGTTATTTTCGTCTGCCATCGCCGAATGAAATATGATTTACAAATAATACCTTGCTTTATGGCGATTCAAAACTTTCAGAATAAATATTGCCGATATACCAAAAAACCTTAACATACAGCTAGAATGCAATATATTTTGTACTTTTGCATGAATTTAAGCAATAATAGATAAAAGGTAATTTGTACGATGCATAATTTAGAACTCAGTGAGCAGGAAATTATTCGTAGACAAAGTCTTGAAGAGTTGAGGAAGATTTGGGATAGAGCCTTATCCTGCCGAATTATACGAAGTAAATGCTTATTCAACCGATATAAAAAACGAATTTAAAGACGATGATGAAAAACGGCAAGTAAGCATTGCCGGGCGTATCATGAGTCGTCGAATTATGGGTAAAGCTTCTTTTGTTGAGTTGCAAGATTCCAAAGGGCGGATTCAAGTTTATGTGACCCGTGATGATTTATGTCCCGATGAAAATAAAGATTTATACAATATCGTTTTTAAAAAATTACTCGATATTGGCGATTTTATTGGTGTTAAAGGATATGTTTTTCGCACACAGACAGGTGAAATTTCGGTTCGTGCTCAATCGTTGACGATTCTCGCCAAATCGTTGCGACCTTTACCTATCGTGAAAATGAAAGATGGGGTCGTGTATGATAAATTTAATGATCCTGAACTACGTTATCGTCAACGTTATGTCGATTTGATAGTAAATGAAGATGTTAAAGAGATTTTCATAAAGCGCACGAAAATATTCAATGCCATGCGTGATTTTTTCAATCAGCGTGGTTATCTCGAAGTAGATACACCTATTTTGCAAAGTATACCGGGTGGAGCCGCTGCCCGTCCTTTTATTACCCATCATAATGCGCTTGATATCGATCTTTATTTGCGTATTGCCAATGAATTATATTTGAAACGTCTTATTGTTGGGGGTTTTGATGGCGTTTACGAATTTTCGCGCGATTTCAGGAATGAAGGAATGGATCGTACTCATAATCCCGAATTTACAGTACTTGAAATTTACGTTGCCTACAAGGATTATATATGGATGATGGAGTTCGTGGAACAAATGTTGGAATACGTTACCATGCAAGTACTGGGTACAACAAAAGTGAAAGTGGGAGATCATGAAATCGATTTCAAGGCTCCTTACAAGCGAATCACAATGATAGATGCCATTAAAAAATATACGGGGATCGATATTAGCGGTATGAGTGAAGAAGAACTTCGGGAAGTTTGCGAACAGTTGGGTATCGAACAAGATGAAACGATGGGGAAAGGCAAGCTTATCGACAAAATTTTTGGAGAAAAGTGTGAACCTCATTTCATACAGCCTACTTTTATAATCGATTATCCCATTGAAATGTCGCCGTTATGCAAACGTCATCGCGAGAATCCGGAGCTGACGGAACGATTTGAATTGATAGTCAACGGAAAAGAATTGGCGAATGCTTATTCTGAATTAAATGATCCAATTGATCAGCGTGAACGTTTTGAGGAGCAACTTCGCCTTTCAGAAAAAGGAGATGATGAGGCGATGTTTATCGATCATGATTTTCTTCGAGCGTTAGAATATGGTATGCCGCCAACTGCCGGAATGGGTATAGGAATGGATCGTTTGACTATGCTTCTTACCGGTCAAACGGCTATTCAGGAAGTTTTATTGTTTCCACAGATGCGCCGGAAAAACCCATTAAAAAAGATACGCCGGATAAATATAAGGCGATCGGTATTTCAGAGGAGTGGGTGCCGGTTTTACAAAAAGCAGGATACAATGAAGTAAAAAGCTTGGAAAACGTCAATCCGAATAAATTACATCAAGAACTTTGCGGATTAAACAAAAAATTTAAACTCGGATTAAACAATCCTACCCTTGAAATGGTTAAAACATGGGTGGCCAATGCAGGGGAATTATCCTAAATTTGCTACCTTTAAAGTTAAAACTATCATGGAGTCAGTAGGAAACATTTGTATTGTGGGTGGGGGAACTTGGGGTACTGCCCTGGCGAAAATTGTATTAATGAATCAAAAGCATATTAATTGGTACATTCGACGCACTGAACAAATAGAAAAATTTTACGACTTGGGACATAACCCCGATTATCTTACCAATGTAAAGTTTAATTTGGCTCAAATTACATTTTATTCTAACCTTGAAAGAGCTATTAAGGAATCGGATACAATCATATTGGCTATTCCATCTCCTTTTATGAAGCAATATTTTAGAAAAATTTGGAACAGCGTTTTTAGGGGAAAATTTATTGTTTCGGCTATAAAAGGCATTATCCCGAATGAAAATATGGTAGTTAGCGAATATTTTGCCTATAATTTTAAAGTGCCATTGGAAAATATAGGTGTATTGTCGGGTCCTTGTCATGCCGAAGAAATTGCCCTTGAAAGAATGTCGTTTCTTACCTCAGCTTGTAAGGATATACAAAAAGCAACTGTTTTGGCAGATGCCATACGATCGCGTATTTTGCACACTGCTGTGTCTGAAGATGTAACAGGGATCGAATTGGCTTCGGTTTTGAAAAACATATACGCTATTGCTGCGGGTGTTTGTCAAGGATTGTTATATGGAGACAATTTTCAAGCTGTTTTGATGGCTAATTGCGCCAAGGAAATGGAACGTTTTTTAAGAGAAGTCGTGCCTTTGGATCGGAATATTTGCGAACAACATTATTTAGGTGATATGCTTGCCACCGGTTATTCGCAATTTAGTCGTAATCGAACCTTAGGTACTATGATTGGGAAAGGGTACTCGGTAAAAACGGCGCAACTGGAAATGGAAATGATAGCTGAAGGGTATTATGGTGCAAAATGTATTGTGGAAATGAATCGGCGATTTAAAATTCATATTCCTATTGTAAATACGGTTTATCAAATTTTGTATGAAAAAACTTCTCCAAAAGCGGAAATAGAAAAACTGATCGATTTTTTTTAATATAAATGGTTATGGACAGTATAAAAATGAATATTCAATATGTGTATAATTGGTTGCCTGAGGAAGATATACTGAAGCAAGGAGCAAACGCAATTGCATGTAATCGGGCATTGTACGATGGTAGTCGGGAGGGAAGTGATTTTCTCGGGTGGGTGAGATTGCCTTCTTCCATTACAGATGATCAATTCAAAGAAATAGAAAGTACGGCGGAATCTTTGCGATCGGTTTGTGATGTTGTGGTTGTGGTAGGTATAGGAGGAAGCTATTTGGGTGCCAGAGCCGTAATCGATGCACTGAACAATTCGTTTGATCGGTTGCAAACAAAAAGAGATCATCCCTTAATTGTGTATGCCGGGAATAATTTGAGTGAAGACTATCTTTACGAGTTAATTAAATATCTTGAAAATACGAGTTTTGGAATTATCAATATCTCTAAATCGGGAACAACAACGGAACCGGCGGTTGCTTTTCGTCTTTTAAAGGATTTACTGGAAGATAAAGTCGGGAAATCGGAGGCCCGTAATCGTATTGTTGCCATCACAGATGCAAAGAAAGGTGCACTCAGGACATTGGCGAGCATGGAAAAGTATAAAACGTTTGTAATTCCTGATGATATAGGTGGACGTTATTCCGTTCTCACGCCTGTGGGGCTATTGCCTATTGCCGTGGCCGGTTTTGATATACGTAAACTAGTACAAGGTGCGGCAACAATGGAAAAGAATACAGGTCCAAATATTGCATTCGAATATAATTTATCGGCTATTTATGCCGTCATTCGAAACGAATTATATAAAAAAGGGAAAAAGATAGAGATTTTGGTAAACTATCATCCTAAGCTTCATTATTTTAGTGAGTGGTGGAAACAGCTCTTCGGAGAAAGTGAAGGAAAAGAAAATAAGGGGATTTTTCCTGCAGCGGTTGATTTTACGACTGATCTTCATTCTATGGGACAGTGGATACAAGAGGGTGAACGCACTATTTTTGAGACAGTTATATCCATAAAGGAGCCAAACTACCGTGTTGAAATTCCTTACGATAGCCAAAATCTTGATGGACTCAATTATCTTGCAGGAAAGCGTGTGGATGAAGTGAATAAAATGGCCGAACTTGGCACACGTATAGCTCATGTTGAGGGAGGTGTGCCAAACATTCTTATCGAGATTCCCAAATTGGATGAGGAATCCATGGGTAAACTTATTTACTTTTTTGAAAAAGCTTGTGGAATAAGTGGTTATATTTTGGGTGTTAATCCTTTTAACCAACCGGGTGTTGAGGCATACAAAAGAAATATGTTTGCTTTACTTGAAAAACCCGGCTATGAGGATGAGACCAAGGCAATAAAACAAAAATTGTCTACCTTATATAAAGGTTAAGGAATTTAAGAAGTATCCATATTGGTTTTTTATAAGTGTAAGGTGATTTCTTAAGGGGGAAAATATGTTTTTCTTCCGTTTTTAATTATTGAGTAATATTTTAATTTTTAATTGCGTATCGTTTAATGGTAAAACTGTTCAAAAAATATCTTCAAACTCATCAATATCCAAATTTTGATCTTCGTGCTGTTCTTTTTGACATGGACGGTGTATTGTATGATTCTATGCCCGATCATGCCAGTTCTTGGCAGCAAACAATGGAAGAATTTGGATTCAAAACGACAAAACCCGAAGAATTTTATTTGCACGAAGGGCGGCCGGGAATATTTACCATAAATATTATTTTTCAAAGAGAATTGGGGCGCGATGCTACTGATGAAGAAATAGAAAAAGTATATGGTCGTAAAACCGAACTTTTTTCACAATATAACTCAAGAAAAATTATGCCCGGTGCTCGAGAAGTGTTGGAGATGGTCAAATCATATGGATTGTTGCCTGTTTTGGTAACCGGATCAGGACAACCGTCACTGCTAGATAAATTGGATGAAGATTTTCCCGGTATTTTCACTCCTGATACTATGGTCACGGCTTTTGATGTGAAATTTGGCAAACCTCATCCCGAACCTTTTCTTATCGGATTAAAAAAAGCCGGAAATTTACAGCCGAATCAAGCTATCGTAATTGAAAATGCGCCTCTCGGTATCGAGTCTGCCCATAGCGCAGGTATTTTTGTGATTGCCGTAAATACCGGTCCTTTGCCCGATTTGGCGTTAAAAGAGGCCGGTGCCGATCTCATATTGGATTCGATGCTTACACTCAAGGAAAAACTTCCCGATATTTTTTCAATTACTCAATCGATTTATAACGAAGTAAATATAGCATAAAAATAATTAAGATTAAATGATATCTTAATTATCTTACGTTGTGCCGTGACAATTTCTTATCTTTGTGAAAACAACTTTACAAATCTTTTTGCTATGAATATTAATCAGTTCGGATTCATGAGAGTAGCGGCCGCATCGCCAAAAGTAAAGGTTGCAGACTGTGACTATAACATTTCAGAGATAAAATCGATGATCGATGAAGCTCTCAAAGAGCATGTGCAAATTCTCTGTTTTCCTGAACTCAGTATCACATCATATACTTGCGCTGATCTTTTTTTTCAGACCACTTTGCAAAAAAAAGCTATCTCTTCGCTGATAAATCTTGCCGATTTTATGCGGGACAAACCTTCGATCGTTGTGATTGTTGGGTTGCCATTGCAAGTGAAAAATAGTCTTTACAACGTAGCTGCCGTTATTTCGGATAAAGGTGTTTTGGGTTTTGTTCCCAAAATATTTATTGGAAACAGTAATGGGTTTTATGAGAAAAGATGGTTTGAAAGCGGGGAAAAACTCACCGATTCTTTTGTGAAAATCAATGGCGAAAATATACCTATCGCACCGGGAGGAATGATNTTTCAAACGCCTTTTGGAAATTTTGGCGTCGAAATCTGTGAAGACCTTTGGATGCCGATACCTCCTTCTTCTTATCTTGCTATGCAGGGAGCCGATATTATTTTTAATCTTTCGGCCAGTAACGAATTGGTTGGGAAAAACGATTATCGCAAATCTTTGATTTTGCAACAATCGGGGCGTTGTTTGTCGGCATATGTGTATTCGTCAGCCGGTAATGGAGAATCTACCACCGATTTTGTCTTCTCAGGCTCTTGTTTTATCGCAGAAAATGCTAATTTGCTTGCAGAAGGTAAACGATTTTCGCTCGAAAATGAAATGATCGTTGCAGATATCGATGTTGAAGCCTTACGTAACGATCGGATGAAAAATTCTAATTATTTCATGCGCAGAGAAAAATCGAATAATGAGATTATTTGCACTATTGAGCCGATTTCCGTTCCGTTTATGTACAGAAAAATTATTTCTCACCCGTTTGTACCCACTCAATCTTTCGAAAATGAAAATTTAAGCGATGTATTTACTATTCAGGTGCATGGACTGATTAAAAGGCTGCAACATACCGGCCTCAATAAAGTAGTTATCGGCGTTTCAGGAGGATTGGATTCCACGCTTGCCTTTCTTGTGGCAACGAAGGCATTCGATATTCTGGTATTCCTCGCGAGAATATTTACGGTATTACAATGGCAGGCTTTGGTACAACAAAGAAATCCTATAAAAATGCCGTTACACTCATACAGTCGATTGGGGCAACGCTAAAGGAGATTTCCATTATAAATTCGGTAAGACAGCATTTTATGGATATCGAATTTGATGAGAATGATCATAGCGTTACTTTCGAAAATGCTCAGGCACGTGAACGTATGCAGATTCTTATGGATTATGCCAACAAGGTTGGCGGATTGGTTGTGGGTACGAGCACTTTATCGGAACTGGCATTAGGGTGGACCACATACAATGGCGATCATATGTCGATGTACAGTGTAAATGCCGGTGTCCCAAAAACACTGGTGAAATCGCTTGTACGTTGGATAGCCGAAACCCAAATGGAAGGATCGGTACGAGAAATTTTGAACAATATCCTCGCAATGCCGTTCAGTCCCGAATTGTTGCCGGCCGATGATGAAGGCGAAATTATCCAAAAGACCGAGGATGTAGTAGGTCCATACGAATTGCATGATTTTTTTCTCTATCGTATGGTTCGTTATGGCGATGAACCCAAACGAATTGTTTTTCTTGCCGGTCGAGCCTTTAAAGATAAATATTCCGAAAATGAGATTGCGAAATGGTTAAAGGTGTTTTACAAGCGTTTTTTTTCTCAGCAATTTAAACGTTCGTGCATGCCGGATGGCCCTAAAGTAGGTTCTGTCAATTTGTCACCTCGCAGCGATTGGCGCATGCCGAGCGATGCAGAGGTAAAGATATGGTTAGAGCAATTGGGAAACTAGTTAAATCGTTTTTTCATGCAACAGCTTGTCTCCTTATTTAAAAATAATACGGGAAAATCGAATCCTGAAATAGAATTTATTCCTTCGTCGGGTTCAAACCGGAGATATTTTCGTCTAAGGAAAGATGATTTTTCCCTGATTGGTGTTGCGGGAGAATCGCGAGGGGAAAATCGTGCTTTTATTGAACTTGCCAAACATTTTCACAGACAGCATTTAAATGTTCCGCAAGTAGTGGCGGTTTCCGATGATGAAATGTTTTACCTTCAGGAAGATTTGGGTGATCTGATTTTGTTTGATGCCATAAAAGCAGGTCGCTCTACGGGTGTTTTTAGTCATGATGAAAAAGAGTTGTTGCATAAAACCATTGCATTGCTGGCCGATTTTCAGGTGAAAGGTGCGCAAGGCCTTAATTTTGATGTGTGTTATCCTCTTTCTGAATTTAATCGTCGTTCGATAAATTGGGATTTAAATTATTTTAAATACAATTTTTTGAAAACGACCGGAATGGATTTTCGAGAAGATTGGTTGGAGGACGATTTCGATAGGTTTACCGATACTTTATTGGATGACAAAAGTGATACGTTTATGTATCGAGATTTTCAGTCGCGCAATGTGATGTTGGTGAATGGGGATCCTTACTTTATCGATTTTCAGGGAGGGAGAAAGGGGCCTGTGCATTACGACGTAGCTTCGTTTCTTTGGCAGGCAAAGGCTAATTTTCCGCCCGATTTGCGCGACGAATTAATATTGACATACCTTAATTCGTTGAAAAAATATATAGATGTTGACGTGTCGGATTTTTTGGAACGATTGCGTCAATTTGTTCTTTTCCGCATTCTACAGGTATTGGGTGCTTACGGATTTCGGGGATATTTTGAAAAGAAACCCCATTTTATCCAAAGTATTCCTTTTGCGTTGAATAATTTACGAGAACTATTGAAAGATGGATTCGATGAATATCCTTATCTTACAAAGGTGTTGCAAGAGATGACGGAACTCAAGCAGTTTACCGATGTCAAAAAGCGTGAACTGGAGGTACGGGTGGTGAGTTTTGCTTATAAGAAAGGGATTCCTGACGATCCTTCGGGTAATGGAGGCGGATATGTGTTTGATTGCAGGGCTATTAATAATCCCGGGAAATTTGAACGGTATAATAATTTCAATGGTTTGGATGAACCGGTGATCCGGTTTCTGGAAGAAGATGGAGAAATAGTTGAATTTCTCGATACCGTTTATCCTTTGGTGGATAATCATGTCAAACGGTATATGGATCGGAACTTTACTAATCTGATGATTGCTTTTGGGTGTACGGGTGGTCAGCATCGTTCAGTTTATGCGGCACAGCGTGTTGCCGAACATATTTCCAGGAAATTCGGGGTAAAAGTTGTGTTGATCCATCGGGAGCAGAATTTGGAACAACAATTTAAAAGTCGAAACTGATTTTTATTAATGCCTTAATTTTTTATGTCATGAAAGCGATAATTTTTGCAGCAGGTTTAGGTACACGTTTAAGACCATTAACCGATACTGTGCCTAAAGCTTTGATTTCGGTAAAGAACAAACCATTGCTCGAGTATGTGATTGAGAAATTGAAATCCGCGGGTTTTGATGAAATTATTATCAATATCCATCATTTTGGGCAGCAAATCATCGATTTCGTTCGGTCGAAAAATTACTTTGGTATTCGAATCGAATTTTCCGATGAACAGGAAAAACTTCTCGATACAGGGGGCGCAATAAAAAAAGCCGCATGGTTTTTTGACGATGGAAAGCCTTTTCTTATTCACAATGTGGATATTTTGTCGAATGTAAATTTGAGCGAATTGTATGAATTTCATAAAAAACATGCTTATTTGGCAACTTTAGTGGTTAATCCACGTAAAACATCCCGTTATTTATTATTCGATGAAAATAGCTTGCTTAAAGGTTGGGTAAATACCGAAACGGGAGAAAGACGATCACCCATTTCCGATTTCAATCCCACACAATACACTGCATTGGCTTTTTCCGGGATACATGTTTTGGATCCTGTTGTTTTTAAATTTATGAATAATTGTCCGGAGAAATTTTCGATTATCGATTTTTATCTTTCTATTTGCAATCGAGAGAAGCTATATGGATATATTCCACCAAACCTGAAATTAATTGATGTCGGAAAGCTTGATTCGCTTTCTCAAGCCGAGAAAATGTTTTAATTTCCTGATTATTTTTGGTACAATGAAAATATAAGAAAATTTCAACGTTCTCATTATTTTTTACACAATTTTTTTTGCAACTTTGTAAATAAGTTCGTTATTGATAAAATGGAAAAGCAGAAACGTCAACAAAAAGTAAAAGTAGTAGAAAAACCCGTTCTAATTCCGGATATCGGCAAATTGCCACCACAGGCAAAAGAATTGGAAGAGGCTGTTTTAGGCGCGCTGATGCTCGAAAAAGATGCTTATTTTATCGTTAGTGATATACTTAAGCCCGAGAGTTTTTATGATCCTTCTCATCAGATGATTTTTGGAGCTATTCAGAACTTGGCCGTTCAACAGAAACCCATTGATGTGCTCACTGTGGTTGAAGAATTGAAAAGACGGGGTGAGTTGGATTCGGTTGGAGGCGCGGTATATATAGCTGAATTGACCGAAAAAGTAGCATCGGCAGCGCATATCGAATATCACGCACGTATCATTGCACAAAAATATTTGGCACGGCAACTTATTTCTTTTTCTTCCGAAATTGCTCAGCAGGCTTTTGATGAAACCGTGGATGTGGATGATTTGATGCAGGAGACCGAAGGACGTTTGTTTGAAATTTCGCAGCGTAATATGAAGAAGGATGTCGTCCAGATTAATCCTATCATTAAAGAAGCCTTGGATAATCTTCAGGCTGCTGCAAATCGCAAGGATGGTCTCAGTGGGTTGCGTTCCGGTTTTAAGGAATTGGATAAGATGACATCGGGTTGGCAAAATTCCGATCTTATTATTATAGCTGCACGCCCGGCGATGGGAAAAACGGCATTCGTTTTATCTATGGCCAAAAATATGGCATTGGATTATGGGTATCCTGTAGGAATCTTTTCGTTGGAAATGTCGAATGTGCAATTGGTAAACAGATTAATTATAAACGTATGCCAAATTCGCGGCGAAAACATTAAAAGTGGCCGTCTTACGGATGAGGAGTGGATGTTGCTCGATAAAAACATTAAGCATTTATATAATGCCCCCATCTTTATTGACGATACGCCCAGTTTATCGATATTTGAGCTCAGGACCAAAGCTCGCCGGTTGGTGCGCGAACATGGGGTAAAAGTCATCATTATCGACTATCTTCAATTGATGAATGCCAGTGGTATGAATTTTGGAAGCCGTGAACAAGAAGTAAGTACCATTTCGCGTTCGTTAAAGGGTTTGGCTAAAGAATTGAATATTCCGGTGATTGCGCTATCGCAGTTGAATCGAAGTCTTGAAAGTCGCCAGGGTAACGAAGGTAAACGTCCCCAATTGGCCGATCTTCGTGAATCGGGGGCTATTGAGCAGGATGCCGATATCGTTTGTTTTATTCATCGTCCCGAATATTATAAAATTACAGAAGATGAGAATGGTAATTCACTTATAGGCATTGCGGAAATTATTTTGGCTAAACACCGAAATGGTCCCACCGGCATTGCCACGATGAATTTTGATGCTGAATACGCACTTTTTCGCGATCCTGTGCAGAGAACGACTTATCGTGAATTTCCTTCAAAAATGAACAAAAGAAAGATGACCTCGGTTAAAGAAACCACCCCTACTGTTGCCAATATTGACGATTTGGCGAATGACGATAAAGAAGATCTCCCGTTTTAAAAAATAATTTTAGTTGAAAAAATCAGAATGAACATTCGAATACCCCTTCTTACATATGCACTTTTTGCAGGTGTTTTTTGTGCATGCGTATCGTGTAACTCAATGAAACGAGATGCACGAAAAGCGGCAAAACTTACCAACGAATCTATTCGGCAAACGCACGAGTTGAAATTGAAGGAGGCCGAGAAAACATTTAATAAAGCACAAGAAATTATCCAAAAATATGAAGAGAATAGAAAATCGGAAGAATTTTTTCGTGAATATCAACGATATCGGGATAATGAAAGAAGATTGCCTCCCGAATAAGACAGGGGGTATTAAAAAATATGCATTTATGTCCTCAAAATTTAAAATCAAGTAGATAATTTGTAGATAAAACCGATGTGCTCGCTTTTATTCTTATTTTTGCAATGAATTGAAAGAAGCGATATCAAAAACAATTATAGATGCGTCATATTTCTTTATGTAAATCAATTGCAATAATTTTTCTCTTTGAATTTTTTGCTGTTCATGCGCAGGATTTTCCATACGAAAAAATAGCGTTGGATGGCAAAATGTTTTATGTTTATCATGTGAAACCGGGTGAAGGTTTATATTCGATTTCCCGTACATTTTCCGTCACTGCAGATGAGATTCTAAAATACAATCCTTCAATCGAAAAAGGATTGAAAAGTGGTCAAGTTCTATATATTCCCGCAAAGGATATTGAGCGAGTTTCAACTTTAAACGATAGCGTTATTCTTCAATCTCAACCATTGATTTCCAATCCGTCTCGAGTCACGTCTTTTGATGAATCGCATACTTTTAAGCATGTTGTTTCGCTAGGTGAAACGGTATATTCCATTGCCCAAATGTATCATACCACTGTTGAAGAAATTTATCGTTATAATCCAACGGCGAGAGAAGTGATCAAGGTGGGACAAGTTCTTATTATTCCACAACCGAAGGTTGTCGAGAAAGAAAAAGAAGAGAGTTACCGTTATCATACGATTATGCCTAAAGAGACGTTGTATTCGTTAGCCCGTGCATATTCACTTAAACCTGAGGACATTGTAGCGGCCAATCCGGGTTTGTCGGAAGAAACGTTTCAGATTGGCAAAACCATTCGTATTCCTTTGCAAGTCAAGTGAGGCTTATGCTTCTTATGATCGTCAAACTCAACAAGTAATTCATAAAGTTAAAAGAGGAGAAACACTTTATAGTATTGCCCGTCAGTATGGTGTTTCCGTCGAAGAGATACAACGTGCCAATTCGTTGTCTTCCAATAGTCTGAGATCCGATATGGAGTTGATAATTCCTGTGATTGCCGGTCGCACCGGTAAGGGAAGTCAATTGGCAGAGGAAATAAAAACCAATCTCCTGCTTCGTCCGAATAAACATCCGGAAAAGGTAGATGTGATTAAAGTTGGTTTGCTGTTGCCTTTTTTAGACGAAACCGATAAGATGCATTTTCGTCTGCAAGAATATTATGAAGGGTTGCTTTTAGCTGTAAATAAACTAAAAGATCAAGGTGCGAATATTGAATTGTATGTATTCGAAATTGGCAAAGGGAACGATACCAAAAAACTGAAAAGTTTGCTTGACTTTGGAAATGGAGTCGTTGAATTTGATTATTGGAGGTGTTTCCGATGAACAAATTAAAATTTTATCCGATTTTTCGAAGTCTCATAATATAAAATATGTAATTCCCTTTTCGTCGAAAAATACCGAAGTGCTGAATAACAGCAATATTTTTCAGGTAAATTCGCCACAATCTTATATTTATTCCAAGGCATCGAGCGTTTTTATGGAAACATTCAAGAATGATAATGTTGTTTTCTTGAAAGTAAAAGGGAAAACAGATAAAGATGATTTCATCAATATCTTGCAGAACGATTTGAAACAAAACAACATTCGATATAGGATTGTTACGATAGACAATTTGCTGGAAGAGAAGCTGCTTCCTTTTCTGACAACGAACAAAAACAATGTTATTGTACCTACTTCTGCCGATGCTGCTGCGTTGCAGCAAACGTTGGAAGCTTTAAAAAAGATTCAACAAAACAATGCCGATTACACGATTCGTTTATTCGGTTATCCTGAGTGGCAGACATACGATTCAAGATTGAAAAATGATTACCATAAGTTCGGGACCTATATTTATTCTTCTTTTTTTGTAGACGAAAGTGATAGTGAAACGAAGGAGTTTATAACCGATTTCCGGAAATGGTATAGAAGAGATTTAATGAATATTTATCCACGTTACGCAATGCTCGGCTACGATACGGGGCTATTTTTCTTGACTGCACTTCATCGTTATGGTTTGAATTTCGAACAAAATATTCATCATTTGCGAGTAAAAACCATTCAGTTTGTTTTTAATTTCGAAAGAGTAAACAATTGGGGTGGATTTATCAACACTGGATTGTATTTGGTTTATTATAAACCTGATTATAAAGTTGTAAAATTCGATAAAAGTCGATGAAACGTTTTTTGTTGATTATACCGGGAGTTTTATGCGGTTTTATGCTTTTTGCACAAAAGACCGATTTTAAGTCGGAATTTTATTTGGGTGCAGGAGGAGGAATTGCTTTTTCGAGTGTTGATTTTGAACCCAAGGTAAGTCAGAAGACGCATAATGGTTTTCTGGGAGGGATTTCCGCGAAATATATATCTGAAAAACATTTGGGATTAATACTCGAAATGAACTTCATTCGGCGTGGGTGGACGGAAGAATACAAAAACGATCCCGAATACAGTTACACTCGTTCCCTCAATTATCTTGAGATGCCCTTCATGACACATATTTATTTTGGGAACAATAGTCGTTTTATTTTCAATATCGGTCCTCAAATAAGCTACCTTTTAAGCGAATCGTCTTCGATGAGCGATGCGTTGGCCGATTATGTTGAACAACAACGATCGATTGAAGAGAATTCATTTGCTATTCCTGAAGAAAGATATGAAGATGCTGCTCATAAATTTGATTATGGAATTATTGCCGGTATCGGATTTGCTTTGAAAACCGGTATTGGCGATTTTGACCTTGAAGGGAGGTATTATTTTGGGTTGGGTGATATTCTCAATAACCGCCGTGAGGATTATTATTCACGTTCTGCACATCGTATTGTCGAAGCTAAACTCACGTACTACCTTAAATTGTTATAACAAGCATTTATTTTATTTGTTGCATGATAGTGCATTATCTCCTTGTTGATAAGAAACATCAATTTAAACATATATAAGCGAATGAAGACAAAATTTTTTATCACTATCCTAATTCCCGGATTATTGCTTTTTTCTTGCAGCAATCATAAAGGGAACAAAGGAAATACATCTGCCGAAAAGACAGATAACTCAAAAGAAGAAATTAATTCATCAAAAACCAACACTTCTATGGCAAAACCGATTCATTTAACAAAAGCCGATTTTTTAACAAAAGTGGCTAATTACGAGCAAAACCCCGATAAATGGGTATACCTGGGCGACAAGCCTTGTATTATTGACTTCTATGCAGACTGGTGTGGACCGTGCAAAATGATTGCCCCNGTTTTNGAAGAGCTTGCTCAAGAGTATGAGGNNCAGATTTATATTTATAAGGTTGATACCGATGCCGAACAAGAATTGGCGGAAGACTTTGGNATTCGCAGTATTCCCACGTTGTTGTTTTGTCCGGTAGGCGAAAATCCTCAGATGGCACAAGGTGCGTTACCCAAGGATGTTTTGAAGAATGTCATCGACGA
>JGI24714J26587_10001621_pt1 | contig 15605 bp, 9 predicted proteins | sample BioPla4DNA2_FD_26587 | JGI IMG/M metagenome (IMG submission 26587)
AAGGGAGATAATTCCCAGAAAGAGTGGTCTTCAGAACGACAGCTGAAGACAAAGAACAACTGGGAAAAAACCAGAGTTGAAAAAGCCATGGTCCGGGCAGTATTTAAATCAACTCCTAATTTATAAATAGCAATAAGAAAAGCAATTATAGTGCTGATACCTATTAAAATTCCTTGACTGATAATATGGCCTATCATCTCCTGGGATAATATACTCTCTTCCGGTTCCCTTGGTTTTTTCTTCATAATATCATCATTGTCTTCATCAAAACCCAGGGCCAATGCCGGTAACCCGTCAGTAACCAGGTTAACCCATAAGATCTGGATCGGCAATAGAGGTAAAGGCAATCCTGTCGCTATTCCAATAAAGATAGCCAGTAATTCGCCAATATTACAGGCCAGGAGATATCTGATAAATTTCCTGATATTATTATAGATCTTCCGCCCTTCTTCTATAGCTTTAACAATAGTTGCAAAATTATCATCAGCCAGTACCAGGTCGGCAACCTCTCGAGTAACATCAGTGCCCTTCTTCCCCATAGCTATACCAATATCCGCTTCTTTTACTGCTGGAGCATCATTAACACCATCACCGGTCATGGCAACAATCTCGCCATTTTCCCGCAAGGCCCTGACAATCCTTAATTTATCTTCTGGAGAGATACGGGCATAAACCTGGACCTCTTTTACTACTTCCTTCAACTGGCTAAAATCAAGCCTGGCTAAATCAGCACCTGTCATGACGGCCTCATCTTTTTGAATAATCCCCAGGTCCTCTGCTATAATTCTGGCAGTAATTTTCTGGTCACCGGTTACCATGATTGGCCTGATTCCCGCCTGATAACAACTGGCCACTGCCTGATAGGCTTCTTTCCTGGGAGGATCAATCATTCCAACCAGGCCTAAAAAGACTAAATTGTTCTCAAACCTGGCCAGTCCTTCCCCTTTTATATTAGTAGGGAAAGGACGGTAGGCAATAGCCAGGACCCTTAATGCTTCACTGGCCATCTGGTTATTGGCCCTGATAATCTTATTCTTCTCCTCACTATTTAATCCTAACCTCTTCCCTTCTCTTTCGATAAAACTACATCTTTCCAGTATAATCTCCGGGGCACCNTTTACCCAGAGTTCCTGTCCTCCTGTTGGCAACTCCACCAGAATTGACATCCGTTTCCGCTGTGAATCAAAGCCTTCTTCCCCTAATACCCTATAGGTATTTTTCAGTTCAGNAAAAGAATAACCATGACTATAATATGCCCTGACCAGTGCTACCTCTGTCGGGTCCCCAATTAATTCCGGTATTTTGTTGCCAGTAAAGATCTCTTTAATTTTTTTAAACCTGCCCTTACTTTCTTCACTTTTTACTTCAACACTGCTACATAAGGCTCCAAGGCGTAAGATTTTTTCCAGAAAGATATCTCTCTTATTTTCCTCAAAGGTCTTGATTCTATTATTTATATAAATTTTTTTCAGGCTCATCTGGTTTTCTGTTAATGTACCTGTTTTATCAGAACAGATTACAGTAGAACATCCCAGGGTCTCTACTGCCGGCAGCTTTCTTACTATGGCATTATTTTTTATCATTTTCTGAACCCCTATTGCCAGAGTTAAGGTTACTATAGCTGGTAGACCCTCCGGTATTGCTGCCACTGCCAGACTAACTCCAGCCATAAACATATTATAAAGGGATTGGCCTTTCAAAACCCCCATAAAGACAATTGCTACTGTAATCAACAAACTCAAGATTACCAATTTTTTGCCCAAATCTTTTAATCTTTTCTGGAGTGGTGTTAGTTTATTGCTTTCTTCTTCCAGGAGATGGGCTATTTTCCCCATTTCTGTATTCATACCCGTACTTACAACAACAGCCCGGCCCTTACCAGTCGTAACGGTTGTACCCATAAAAAGCATATTTTTCTGGTCAGCAAGCCCCATCCCTCTTGTATAAAGATTCCCGGCAGTTTTTATTACTGGAACTGATTCTCCAGTCAAAAGGGATTCATCTGCCTGTAATCCCTTACAAGAAATAATCCTGGCATCAGCAGCCACCTTATCTCCTGCTTCCAATATAAGGAGGTCTCCGGGAACCACTTCAAGAGAATTAACCTCTTCTATCCTACCATCCCGCAAAACCCTGGCCCTTGGAGAAGCCAGCTTTTAAGCTCTTCTAGAGATTTTTCTGCCCGATACTCCTGTATAAAACCCATCAAGCCATTTAAAATAACTATAGCAAAAATAGTCAGGCCATCAGTAAATTCACCCATCAATAAAGAAAGACCGGTGGCCACCAGGAGGACTACTATCATAAAATCCCTGAATTGTTCTAAAAAAATCGATAATATATCTCTCTTTTTACTCTCCTTGATTTTATTCTCACCAAATTCAAATAATCTTCTCCTGGCTTCCCTGGATGTAAGGCCCTGGTCCTCTGAAAAATATAGGTTTTCCCTTAATTCATCTTTATCAAGCAAGTAAAATTCCCTGTTGTTATAATACATCTATAACCACCCCTATATCTTTATGGCTGATCTTATTTCAATAATATTTATTCACTAAGGGAATTAAAAAGAACAGGCTACAGGGAAATTGACTGGTTGGCTGATTTGTCCTATACTTAAAGGTAGTGTTAATACAAAGGAGTGAAGAGCAATGTCCCTGGATGGAATTATGTTGGCAGCCATAAAAAAAGACTTAAGTAAAACCCTGCTTAATGGAAGAATTGATAAAATATATCAACCAGATAAAGAAGAAATCACCTTATTGATTAGAAATAATCAGCAAAACTATAAGTTATATATGTCGGCTCACCCAAATCATCCCGCTGTTTATCTTACAGGGAGGGACTTTGAGAATCCTGACAAGGCTCCTGATTTTTGTATGCTCTTACGGAAATATCTCCTCCGGGGAATTATTACAGGTATAGAACAACCAGATTTTGAGCGCATACTTATTTTTGAAATCAGCCTCTATGATAAAAAATATAATTTAATCATTGAGATAATGGGTAGACATAGTAATATCATCCTCCTTAATCAGGAAGGACTCATCCTGGATGCCATTAAAAGGGTTACTCCCCATTTAAGCCGGGAAAGGGAACTTTACCCTGGTATAAAATACATTTTCCCCCCCAGGCAGAACAAATTAAACCCTCTCCTCCTGGAAGAAAAGAGCTATGCAGAAACAACTCAGGCTTTTAATCAGGCTTCCTATCAAGCTATTCTCCACAATTATCGGGGAATTGGCCCTAATTCAGCCCGGGAACTTGTTTACAGGGCAGGTATAGATCCGGAAAAGGACTTTAATAAACTTACAGAAAAGGAAAAAAAGGCTCTCTATTCTAACTTGCTGGAACTCAAAGAAAAAATACTGCAGGAAGATTTTCAGCCAGTTCTCGGTCTGGAAGGGGATAAAATAAGCTATGTCTCTGCTTTTCCTCTTAATCACCGGCTAGAAAAGGCCAAAGGCTTTCCCACCACCGGGGAATTACTGGACTTTTATTATGAAAAAGGCATCAAGGAAAAGGAACTGGATAAGAAAAAGAAAGAATTAACTACAGTAGCTGAAAATTTTTTAAATAAAAATCACAGGAAGAGGGATTCCTTCCTGCAGGAATTGGAAGTAGGCAAAAATGCAGAGGAATTTAAAAAAAGTGGTGAATTAATTTTAGCCAATATCTATCAGTTAAAAAAAGGCCTGCTAGAAGCAGAATTAATCGATTATTATGATCCAGAACAGAGAAAGATTACAATCAAACTGGATCCACAACTTTCTCCTGCAGATAATGCCCAAAGATATTTTAAAAGATATCACAAAGCCAGAAAAAGTATTAAATATATAGAAGCCCAGTTAATGAAACTAAAAGAAGAAGGGGAATACCTGGAGAATGTTTTATTAAATATAGAGCAGGCTGAAACTTTTAAGGAACTGGAAGAAATAAAGGATGAATTAATCCTGGAGGATTATATTAAAATCAGAAAAAAAAGAAGAACAAAAGGCAAGGAAAGGGTTCTCCCGCCACATAAATTTATTTCCTCCACTGGCCATGAAATCCTGGTAGGAAGAAATAATCGCCAGAATGATAATTTAAGCAGAAAAATAGCCAGAAGTTATGACCTCTGGCTACATGTCAAAGAATTACCTGGTTCCCATGTTATAATTCGGAGAAAGGATAAAGAAGAATTCCCGGAAGAAACAATTAAAGAAGCAGCCATCCTGGCTGCCTATTATAGCAAGGGTAGATATTCAGAAAATGTCGCCATTGACTATACCCTGGCAAAAAATCTCCGTAAACCAAAAGGAGCAAAACCTGGTCTGGTCCATTACGAAAACTATCAGACCATCTATATTACCCCTGATGAAGAAGTGGTTAAAAAGNTTAAATCTTCCTGACTGCTTTCCTCTTATTTCTTTTCAGGCAGATGATAATTTTCAACAAGAGGGATAAAAGAAGGATTAGAGCAGATATATAACCAGGATAATCTCCCCATTTCTGATACAAGGTTTCTCCCTTTATATTTAAAGGAAGTTCCAGGGAAAAGGTGCTTAATTCCCGGGAATGTTTTTTCATTATTTCCTCACCTGTAGGAGCAATAACCCCACCATAGGCTACATTCCCCNCCTTTAGAACAGCCCGCCGGTTCTCAACAGCCCTGAAACGGGCTGCAATCCACATCTGTTCCTGCAGGTTCCCTCTTTTATACCAGGCCTCATTGGACTGGTTTACTATAAACTGGGCCTCATCCACGCCCTTTCCTACCAGGCCAGGGTATAATATTTCCGAACAGATTACTGTTTTCCAGCTAATTTCTCCCATCTGAAAGATAACCAGCTCATTTCCCGGTAATTGTGAAACCATGGAAATACCTGTTAGCTTTTCAANCAGATTGCTAAGGGGCATATATTCCCCAAAAGGTACAAGTCGTACCTTGTTATAACGGTTCTTTATTACTCCCCCTGGTCCTATCAAAAAACTGCTATTATATCTGGCAAAATCATCATCCATTATAGAGAGACTGCCTATCTGTAAATAGGAATTTAAGCTCTTTAGCTGCTGCAAAAATCTATTGCGATAAAATTCATTTCTGATTATATCAAAGGTTAATGATGATTCTGGCCAGACTATCAATTCTGCCTCCGGTAATTGCCTGGACTCTTCCACTAAGTAATCCATGTTTTTTTCGATATTGTTTACCCGCCATTTTTCAACCGGATCCAGATTGGTTTGCACCACACCAACCTTAAGCCAGGAATCTATTGCATAATTATTAGTAAGATACCATCCTACTCCCAGNATAAAGATAAGTATCAAGATGGCAGGTAAGATAAAGCGTATTTTCCTGCTGGCTATAGTTTTATATAAATAGCCATTGAAGAGGATTACTACCAATCCAACCAGATAAATACCTCCATATTCAGCAAATTGTAATAGGGAGAGAAAGCTGCTCTGGGTATAGGCAGCAAAGGCAAAGGGAAAGGCAGGAATACTTCTAAATCTAAGAAATTCCATGGCAATCCAGGATATTGCCAGCCAGACGGGACTGACTCCTGGACTCCTTTTTACAAAAACATATATTAAGGCCCAGAGACCATAAATAGCCCCAAAGAATACAAAAACCAGTATGAGAAGAAACAGGGCAACTAAAAAGGACAGACCACTATGTTCAGCCAGGGGATAATATAGCCAGGAGGAAGAAAGGACCATTATGGTAATACCCAGCAGGTTACCGGCTATAAAGACAGCCAGATAACCCTTGTCTTCTTTTTTCTTCCATCTCTCCAGAAGATATAAGAAAGGGAGCAAGGCTAACCAGCTTAACGGAAATAAAGAGGGATAAGAAAAGGGGATACTAAAGAGGACTCCAGACAAAATCGGCAAGATATAAATATAATACTTTCGCAAATTAACCATTAACGCCACCTCTGTAAACCTTCCAGATCTTTGATCATCACCTTATTGCCAACAAGGTCAATTATCCCCTCATTTTTGAACTCACTTAGGGTTCGGCTCACTGTTTCTCTGGTTGTCCCAAGTATACTGGCCATTTCCTGCCGATTCAACTCCAGGGTAAATTCCTTATTTTTATCACCAAACTTATGGTATAACTCCAGAAGTAAGGTGGCCACACGGCCTTTTGTATCCCTTAAACCCAGATTCTTGATCTTACTCTGGGCATTTCGTAACTTTATAGCCATCTCATGGAGCATTCCCCAACCGATTTCAGGATTTTGGTAATAATAATCTTTAAATTTACTCCGGGAAAGGAATAAAAGTTCCACATCCTCCATGGCTATAGTTGTAGCTGGATACTCTTCAATACCAAAGAGAACTACCTCACCAAAGACATCCCCTGCCTCCAGGATTTCCAGGATCTGTTCTTCTCCTTCAGCATTACTTTTCAAAGCTTTTACCCGTCCATTTTTTAGAAAATAAACATTTTCCCCCTTTTCACCCTCCATAAAGATGGTGGTTCCACCTGGAAAAGACCTGCTTTCCAGTAGTTCACTGATTTCTTCCAGGTGTTTCAAATCCATTCGGGAAAAGAGGGTATAATTTTTCAGGTATTTGATATCTTCACTACTCAAATTTTTGCCTCCTCGATAATTTTAGCTATTCTTTCTTCTTCTGTAATTATTCTTTCCCGGGTATAATCATAAGCATAACAGGCTCCATTAATCACCTTTGTACTCAATCTTCCAGCAGCCTCTGGATTCCCCTTCAAATGGGGTGCATCAAGGAGGCCGATCTTGATGGCCTTGGCCAGGTTTTCCGCATTGCTTAAGGGATCTTCTTTTAAGGCTTTCCCCATATCCTTAATAGCTTTTAATAAGATCTCTCCTTCCCTTAGCAAGTCATCTCTGCGTTTTTTTATTAAGGGATCAGCGGAAAAATCCGGTGCTCCGTAAATCAGCTTATCTATTACCTGTCTGGCAATTCTACAACTTTCAATGACATCTTCAGGCTTTGCAGCATGGTCTGCTTCACAATAAGCTACTACATGTACAATATCGGGTTTTAAAGCCATTCCCAGGAAGCTGGCATAGGCTAACTGACCTTTGGCTTTATATTGGTCTACAGGAAAACTGGTTAAACCTGCTCTGACCTGGGTAAGGACCCGGAAATTCTCATCTTCCAGGCTTTCTATAAGCTTTTTCTTGGCAAACATCTTGGCCAGATCCATACTGGCTGAACTGGCATTGGGTGTATTAAACATATATTGAGCTACATAGGTCTTTACACCCATTTTTTTGGCATTATAGGCAGCCAGATAAGCCATTACTACAGCTATAGTATCATGGGCATCCCGTAAACTCCAATGGTGGGCTTCATTTACTTCAACAGGCAGNTCTCTCTCCCCATGCAATTTCATTAAATTCTGGTTTTCCTTAATTGCAGTAACTAAATCCCGGGAACTTCTACCATCCAGTATACTATACCAGGTTAAAGGGACTGCGCACCAGGCATTTTTTATGGTTTTTAATAATAATTCTGCCATCTGGACCAGGTCCTGGGTACCACTATAGGATCTTAAAAGGGGAAAGTTCCCCCTGCGGGAAGCCTCATAGAGGGCTCTTAAGTCTTCTTCAGTCCTGATCGGTACTCCNCCAGCCCCTTTTTCATCTTCATCCATTTCTTCTGGCCGGAAAAAAAACTCCTGGGCATTTTGATCAGGTCCAATCGAGATTATATCCAGCACCTTAGCTTCTGCTATCTCTTTAATCCCTTCTATAGTTTCTACCATAGAAGGCAAGCCAAAATGGTGCCTGATTAAGGGGTAAGGCCTTTTCCTTTCCAATCTGTCCAGGAGATTATCTCCATAATCTATATTCTTTTCATCATAATCCCTTCCTTCCAGGAAGGCTATTATCTCTTCTATTTCCTCTTCACCATTAAAAATCCGGCTGAAAAAATCCAATTCCTTGACCTTATTGGCTACAGGCACTGTACCACCAAAGATATATGAATAAGAGTCTAATCCTCTCTCCAGGACAGCATCCTTAAGCCTGGCTACTATATTATATCCGGTTTCGGGAGTCAAACGGTAAGAAACTGCTACCATATCTGGATCTGCTTCAGCAACAGCATCAAGTAAATAATCAATACTAACAGCAGGACCCAGAAATTTTGTTTTATAGCCATGTTCTTCTGCTAACCGCAAAAAATTCAAGACTCCGGCAACATGAACACAATTTCCAATGGAAGCTCCAATGATCAGCCTCTCCAATTACCTCAACTCCTTCTACAAACACTTCTTTTACTAAATTATATCTCCCAATTTTTCCAGAATTCTAATATTAATTCCTTTATTAAGGCTCCTTCTTGGATNATAACCCTTGTTTACCAATTCAAGAATCTCTTTACTACTAAGTCCTTCTAAACCCAGGGTTTTGACAGTTCTACCTTCAGCCCAGAAATCCTTCTGGTAAACAATATTAGCCATATTTATAACCATATCAATAGTCGGGGTTTCTATATTACATACCCTGGCCAGGGAAGCAATTGGGACAAGACTCATAGGGACATCCTCAAANATATACCGATGATTAATAGTCCCCGGTGCCAGTATACCCTGATATTGTCTGTTATTCTGTATTAATTCATATAAAGTTTTTCCTTTTATCCCATAGGATAAACGGAGCCATTCCTTTGCTGATAATGGATCTAAGCCAAAGGCATAGGCCACTTCCATTCTCTCATAATCCATTTCCTCAAGAATGNGGCAGATAGAAGGGGAAATCCCCTGTTTATAAAAATTAAAATCCTCTGGTGATTCAATCCAGGCCATATTCAATAAGGTCGGAGCTGGATGAAAAATAGCTCCAATATTATCAAGACTGGTCTTCAAAACATTTTCTACCGGTACAAATTGAGGTATAACCTGATTAAGCTGGTCAATAAATTTCCAGATCTTTTTGCTGGGGAATGAGGCTATAAAGACCTTTTCCTTCATTCCATAAATCCTTACTTCAGCAGGACCAATTACTCTACTGGCAAACAAAAAGGTCTGGGTTTCTGCAATAGCCACTTCAGCTTGACAATTGTTTTTCATCAACCCGTTGTAAAATTCTATAGCTCCACCTGTCCGACCTGGATTCAGGATAATAATCTGGCCATCCCGCAAATAAGGTGCCATCTTTCTGGCCAATGACCGATGGGCCACCGCCGGAGTAACCACCATTATCAGATCAACATCCTCTATTGCCACATCTATCCTGTTGGTAATGATATTTAGTTTTCCAAAACCTTTACATAGTCCGGACAGATTTATGCCACCCAGTTCCTTAACTGCCTCTAATCTGTNTGAACTACGATTATAAAGGTTAACCTTAGAACCTTTCAGGGCAAGATAGGCCGCCATTGCCTGTCCGCCATTACCAGCGCCAATAACAGCTATATTCACCCAAGCTCACCTCCAATAATCTTATTATTTTGAAATATCACACAAGGTAATTATTAAAAAACTGACTATAAGAATCTTATCTGTTTAAAGAATATGTTTTTTTAAGGTGAAAAGTTCTTTATAATTTTATCATAAATCATATTCAAAAACAAGAAAAAATTGCAATAAAAAAACTGTAGAATGCTGTCACAGCAATCTACAGTTTTTTAAGTATAGATATTTTACTTGCCTGCTCTGTAGTCTTCCCATCTTTCCTTTAAGTTTTTATCCTGTAAAGTATCCATCAGATATTCTGCATATTCNCCACCGGTGGCTCCTGTATCTCTGCCAGTCATGACGATCTTCTTTTCATAATTTCCACAGATATCCAGAGCCATCTGTAGACGGCTAGCCTCTTCCTGATAACCAATATGTTCAAGTAACATGCCTGCAGCACGAATTATACTGCTGGGATCTGCATACTGGGCCCTGCCTTCCTGTACCATCCTGGGGGCAGAACCATGAATAGCCTCAAACATAGCATAGCTTTTGCCAATATTGGCACTGCCGGCAGTACCCACACCACCCTGAAACTCAGCAGCTTCATCTGTCAGGATATCACCATAAAGGTTTGGTAAAACAAAAACCTTAAAATCCTGTCTCCGCTTTTCATCAATGAGTTTTGCAGTCATAATGTCAATATACCAGTCATCCCATTCTACTTCCGGGTAATCCTTAGCAATCTCTTTGGCAATATCCAGGAATAAACCATCTGTTGTCTTAACCACATTGGCCTTTGTAACAACAGTCAGTTTATTCTTGCCGCTTTTACGGGCATAATCAAAGGCAGCCTTTATAATTCTATAAGAGCCTTCATAGGTAGTAACAGTAAAATCAATGGCCAGATCATCATTGACCATTATGCCATCACTACCAAGGGCATAAGCCCCTTCAGTATTTTCCCGGTAAAATACCCAGTCAATCCCTTCTTCTGGAACCTGAACCGGCCGGACATTAGCAAACAGATCCAGCTCTTTTCTCATGGCTACATTGGCACTTTCAATATTGGGCCAGGGGTCTCCAGCCCGTGGTGTAGTAGTAGGTCCCTTTAAAATAACATGGCATTTCTTTAATTCTCCAAGAACATCATCAGGAATTGCCTTGTTTTGTCGGGCTCTATTTTCAATAGTCAGGCCATCTATATTTTTTATTACAATTTTACCTGCCTTGATATCATCAGCCAATAAAAACTCAATAATTTTCCTGGCTTCCTCTGTTATGTATGGCCCAATCCCATCTCCACCTACAATACCAATAACCAGTTGCTCCAGTTTACTGTAATCAATAAATTCTTCTTCAGCTTTCATCTTTTCTATTCTGGCAAATTGTTTTTCCAACAACTTACCAAAATGTTCTTTAGCCNTCTGAATATAATCTTTTTCTTTCAATTCTGCTCCTCCCTACTGCTTATATTTATACTTAAAAATCAAAATTATTATAACTTATATACTCTTTACAGTCAAATTTAGCCTGTTTTTTGTTGCAAGTTTTATTTAGATTAATTTATCCATTAATAAATTAGCTATTGAAAAATAAATCAATAATCCGCTTATATCGATAATAGTTGTAATAAAAGGACCAGCAGCTATAGCTGGATCAGCTCCCAACCTTTTCACAACAAAAGGCATAATAGTACCAACTGCAGCAGAGGTAACCAGGGTAATAAACATGGACAAACCGATTATAAAACCTAAAACCAGACTACTCTGCCAGATTACAGCAATCAAACTGACCCCAAGACCTATAATAAGGGCTATAATAAAACCTACCCTGATTTCCTGGGCCAGGTGGTCCTTAAAATCAGACAGGCGNAGTTCACCAGTAGCCAGACCCCTTACAACTACTGTCAGAGCCTGGGTACCAATATTCCCACCCATATCCATCAGGACTGGTATAAAAAAGGCCAGGGCCAGAACAGCCTGTAAAGACTCCTCAAAACCACTTATAACAGAACCGGCCAATAAATCTCCAAAGAGTAAAATTATTAACCAGGGAAGTCTTTGTTTGACTGCCTGCATAACGCCCCCAACACTATCAATATCAGATGTTACTGATATTTTATACAAATCCTCTGTTGCTTCTTCTTCTATTACATCTATGGCATCATCTATAGTTATTACTCCCATTAATTGCTCATGTTTATTGACTACAGGAACTGCCAATAAATCATATTTTGATAAAATTTGAGCTACTTCCTGTTGTTCCATATTAACGGTAACCTTAATTACATTTTCATTCATTATATCCTTTAAAACTGTCTCTGGTTTAGCAACCAATAGTTGACGGACAGAAACTACACCAACCAGGATTTTTTTCCTATTTAAAATATAAATATAATAAATCATTTCCCTTTCATGGACCAGTTTCCTTATATTTTTAATTACCTCTTCTACTGTATCATCTTCATAAAAAGCTATGTACTCTGTATTCATCAAGCCGCCAGCACTTTTTTCATCAAATTCAAGTAATGTCTGTAATTCCACTGCCAGCTCTTTTTGCATCAAATTCAATACTTCTTTAACTTTTCCCACAGACATAATTCCCAGAAAGTCAGCAGCATCGTCAGAGTACATATTTGAGATTATCCCGGATAAAGTCCTGGCATCATAGATTTTAGCTATATACTTTCCTGTTTTTTCATTCAAATAGCTAATTATCCGGGCTTTTTCTTTTACAGAAAACCTGTCCAGAATATCCTTGATTTCTTCTTTTGGTATCTCCATAAGAAATTCAGCAATATCTGCAGCATAGGCCTTTTCAAGAAATNTATCTATTGATCCATATTCACTGATAACATAGTCTTTGTCAAATAACTGCTTCATTTTCCTTCACCTCCCGGTTTCTTATTAACCCTTTCCTATTATAATAAAAAATGCTCTTTATCNCAAGAACCCTAAAATATTCCATAAGCTTTTCAAAGCTAAAACACATAAATTTAGCAAAAGTTTGTTTAAATTTCCACAAATTTATCAAGGATATAAGATACTCAAAAGAAAAAAGGGCNATTCTTTGAAATCGCCCTTAAATTTATATATATATTTTTATGCTTCTTCAGCCTTACGCTGGCTGATAATCTCTTCCTGTAATTTTTCGGGTACCTTATCATAATGGCTGAATTCCATGTCAAAACTACCATGTCCACCGGTAATAGATATTAAATCAATTGCATAAGTAAACATTTCTCCCTGGGGTACTTCAGCAACAATCTTTTGAGTATCACCATCAGGTTCCATACCCAAAATCCTTCCCCGCCGGGAATTCATATCACCCATTATATCTCCCATGANTTCCTCTGGAACTTTTACTTCTACCCGCATAATTGGCTCCAGTATTACTGGTTTGGCCTGTTCCATTCCTTTTTTAAAGGCTTTTGAGGCAGCTATTTTAAAAGCCATTTCAGAAGAGTCTACCGGATGATAAGAACCATCATAAACAACAGCCTTAAAGTCAACTACTGGATAACCAGCCAATACTCCCTCAACTTTTGCTTCTACAATACCCTTTTCAACTGCCGGTATATATTGATTTGGAATAGCTCCACCAAAGATATCCTCACCAAACTCAAAGCCGCCTCCCCGTGGTAATGGTTCCATCCGGATATGGACATGGCCATATTGGCCCCGGCCACCAGATTGTTTCTTGTGTTTTTCTTCCACTTCAACCTTGGACTGTATAGTTTCTTTATAGGCCACTTTAGGAGTTTTAGTNATAAAATCTACATCAAATTTCCGCTTACAGATCTCCTTAATAATTTCAACATGCATAGTACCCATTGCAGCAATCACTAACTCTCTGGTTTCTGTATTATATTCAGCCTTAAAGGTTGGATCTTCTTCAGGAATCCTGTTAATAGCATTGGAGATCTTTTCCTCATCACTGGCACTGGCTGGATAAACAGCCTGGAAGTACATGGGGTTTGGAAACTCAATTTCAGCAACCTTAATCTTAACACCAGAACAAATAGTATCTGAAGTTTCCAGATTATCTATTCTGGCAACAGCACCAATTTCACCTGGCACCAGTTTAGCGACTTCCTCCTGTTTTGCACCATTTAGTTTAAATAATTTACCTAATTTTACTTTGACATCTTTATCAGGTATGATGACCTCTTTATCCCTACTTAAAGTACCAGTAAGAACCTTAAAAATTGATAATTTACCAACATAGGGGTCAACCATGGTTTTACCAACCAGGGCAACAGCTGTGTCACCTTCTTTAATCTCTACCTCAACAGTTTCTCCATCCCAGGTACCTGTAACAACACCGGCATGGTCTGGAGCAGGTATCAACTTAACCAGATAATCCAGTAATAAATTAACACCGGAATTTTTCAGGGCAGAACCAGCAAAAACAGGAATAATCTCTCCACTGGCTACACCTGTCATTAAGGCTTCAATTAATTCCTCAACTGTAATTTCTTCATCTCCAAAATATTTCTCCATTAAGGCTTCATCTAATTCTACCAGTGATTCCAGTAAATCATGTTTATAGTCTTCAAATTCACTCAAATCAACATCAGTGACTTTCTTTTCCTGATTGCCCTCTAATTGATAGGCAACTTCCTGTAAAAGGTCAAAAACCCCTTTATAATTCTCACCACTGCCATCAGGAGCAGTTATTGGTACAAATTTACCCCGGAAAGTATTCTGTATTTCATCCAGTACCTTGAAAAAGTCAGCTCCTTCCAGATCCATCTTATTGACAAAGACAAATCTCGGAAGCTTATTTTTTTCTGCCATTGACCAGACATAATTAGTATTAACTTGAATTCCAGCAGTACCATCAATCAAGAGAACAGCACTCTCTACCATTCTCAAAGCACCTGCAACTTCACCNCGAAAATCGGCAAAACCAGGTGTGTCTATTAAATTGATTTGATATTCTCCCCGGTTAAAGCTAAAATAAGCATTACTTATTGAATGTTTATGACTTTTCTCTTCAGGAGTAAAATCAGATGCTGTAGAACCTTTTTCAATAGAGCCTGGATTAGCGATTAAACCAACATTGGTTAAAATAGTCTCTGTTAAAATGGTTTTACCCGCTCCTCCATGGGATATGAAGCAAAAGTTTCTAATTTTTTTAGTACTCATAATCAACACCAACCCTCTTTAAAATATAGTTTTGATAAGTACCCATTTCTTAGAAACTTATAAACTTTTATGGCTACTGTCAGAATTTATATGTTAATATTAAAATAATTCCTACACTTATCTTATATTCTAGGTAATATTTAAAATTCCTTTAATTTTAAAAAAATAAATAAAGCTTTTAACCTTCCTTTTTATAAAATCCTTATTGGGGTAAAATCCAAAAAATCAGCACTGACCAGATGAAAATCTATCCCCCAAAAATTACCCTCTAATCTATTGGCATGGGCTTCTTCACCATGGAGATGGCCATAGATACATATATCAATTTTGTAGGATTCCAGCAAATCAATTATTTCATTATGCTGGTGTTCTTCATTGACAGGCATATAGTGCAACATGGCTATTCTACACTCTGCCTTCTTATCCAGACTATCCAGAGATAACTGCAGTCTTATAAGCTCTCTTTTATAAATCTTCTCATCTCTTTCTGTAAAATATATATTATTAGGCACTATCCAACCCCTGCTGCCAGCAATAGCAATTTTGCCAAATGAGATACTATCATTCTGAATTAGATAAGAATCTTCGGGGAAAAGGGTCCTCAATTGGCCAATCCCCTGCCACCAGTAATCATGATTTCCCTTAACAAATATCTTTTTACCTGGTAAATGGCTGATAAAATCCAGATCTGGTCCTAACTCTTCCCCAGTAGAGGCCCAGGAAATATCTCCAGGAAGCAAAACCAGATCTTCAGCCTGTACAGTTTCAAGCCAGTTTTTATATAAACGGTAATAATGTTTTTCCCATTTTTCCCCAAAAATATTCATTGGCTTATATTCTTCTACTTCCTGCCACTTACCCGGTACAACCTTATTTTTAAATGATAAATGCAAATCACTGATTGCATAAACCTTCATCAAGAATCATCCTTTTCCCTTTGTTTATATAACAATATTAATTCACCCCACTAATAATAGATTATTTCATTAGGCCTAAAATATTTTTATTTGCTATATACTAAGAAACAGCAAGGAATAACCTAAAAAACAATCTATAAAATAATCCTGGCAAAGTGGAGG
>JGI24714J26587_10001623_pt1 | contig 15588 bp, 20 predicted proteins | sample BioPla4DNA2_FD_26587 | JGI IMG/M metagenome (IMG submission 26587)
TACACACATGTGATTAATAGCACCATTAGCACTTATAGCACGATAAGCACATATAGCACATATAGCACATATGGCACATATGGCACATATAGCACAATCCCAGAAAAAGGAAAAATAAAAAAGCGCCTAAATATGCGCTTTGATATTTTTTTATTTCAAAGAATCTATAAGGTCTTTTATTCTTTTATATTTTTCAGGTGTCATTTCTTCATCTATCAATAATTCTTTTGTTAATAGTATTGATAGGTTGATAATCTGCCAGTTATGGAGCTTTTCCCCAAACTCTTTTATAAAAAACATATACATTTCTTCAATTGCAATATCTGAATCTTCTACAAAGAATACATTTTTGCGTTTTTTATTTGTCGATCTTTTCCTCCCGGTAATTACATGGGAGAGTTCCAAGGGTTTAACTTCTATATTCTCATTTTTTAAAAAAGCTAATCGTATTTGGTCTTCTAGTTTCTTTTTCTTATCATTTTCCTTCTCATTATCAAATCCCATATGTCTATACCTCCTTTCAAGTTACCATCTCTTCTCTAAAGTTCTTCGAATCTCTGCTACAAACTCCTCATCGAATTCTCGTATTTCTTGGAATGCAGACTCTTGAAGAACCGCTGTTGCTATTTTATTGATTTCTCTTGGAATTCCTCTGCTGTAATTCCATATTTCACTGATAATTTCTTTTTTTGAAAAGATGTCCCCCGTAGGATGTCCAGCTTGAGTTAAGCGAAACTGTATATAATCCCTTACCTCTTCTTCAGATAGCCTGTTTAAAAAGTAGGAGTGGGTGACCCGAGAATAAAGATTATCTATGCCTTGTACCAAGGAAAATATTTCTGGTTGTCCGATTAAAATAGTTGAATGAGCTGCTACAGATTTTCCATCAAGGTCAACATGAATATTGGAAAGCCTTCGGATGTAATCAAGCATTTTTTTATCATAGGCTTGACATTCATCAATAAACAAGAGTAGAAAGCGACCTTGCTCATATATGGACTTTAAGGAATCTTCGAATAGAGACTCACAGTGACCTTGAGAATAGGTATATATTAAATTTCTTTCCTTTGGAGTATATAAGTATTCTAATATACGCTTTATTAGATCTTCCTCGGTACTTTTAGGTTCTTTTAGGTGAACAGGTAAAAAAACACGCCGATCTATAGCTTCCTTAAAGGATTCTACTAAAAAGGTTTTGCCTATCCCCACATCTCCACTTAACAGAAAAAATGATGAGTTTTTTAAAATAGAATACTTTGTTAATTCTTTCATTGCCATGGTGTAGTCTTTTGAGAAAAAGACAAACTTTTTATCAAAATAATTCTGAAAAGGTTCTGTATCTAGGGAGTGAAATGTTAAAAAATCAAAACTTAACATAGTGTTATACCTCCGTTTCGCTAGGATCAGCCGGGACATCTGAAGTCGAACCATCAAGTTCTTTTATTTTTTGTTTCATTAACTTGATAGAATAGCCTTCTTCTTTCCACTTAAGAATCTGTCGAAGGCGTTCCTCGTCTTCTTTCATAAATATATAAAAACCACCTTTTGTTTTATTCTTTGGTGTTAGCAAGCCTTCTCGTATGTAATAGTGGACGGTAGAAGATAGCAGGCCAAACTGCTTCAATATCTGCGATAATCTCTTCCCGCCGTAAAAATCCGACATTAGTACCACACCTTTCGACTGGCTATTATGTTTTTTAACATTATATCACAAATGTAAAGGCTATGCACCTATATCTGGTAAATTTAATATATAGTACATAGTAAATAGTACATAGTACATTGTTTATAGTTGTTTCCAAGTCGAGGGTTTTTAAACCGTTTGATGGTACATTTTTAGAAATCACTCAATTATACTAAAAATATCTGGAAAGATGTGTCTAATAGTGATTTAATACACCAAAATACGAAAAATTTGACAAAATCAATTTATGTGTATAATATTGACCTAAACTCGCAAACAAGGGGTGGTTGAATGATAAAACAATATGTATTGGACACCAATGTATTGATGCATGAACCCGAGGCGTTTTTGAGATTTGAAGATAATGAAGTGATAATTCCAATCGCATGTATAGAAGAATTGGATAACAATAAAAACCGGCAGGATTTAGTTGGATACCATGTTCGTCAAGCGATCAACAACTTAAAGAACTTAAGAGCTTTAGGAAATCTCTATAAAGGCGTAAGATTACCTAGCAACGGTGTTGTAAAGATAGAAAGGAATCATCAAGATTTATCTTGTTTATCAGATGGACTAGATAGATCAAAAACCGATAATCGAATACTAGCAGTATGTAAAAATCTCGCAATGGAAAACAAAAGAAAAGGACGCCAGATAAAAACCATCCTTGTTACCAAGGATCTAGCAATGACTTTGAAGGCTGATGCTGAAGAGATAGAAGTACAGGATTTTGAAAACGACAAAGTAACCGTTGACGAAATTTATTCTGGACATACCAGTCTTCAGCTTGATTCCTATAGGCTAGAAGAGTTTAACGATAAAGGTTACATCAGTTTATTATCAAAGGAAACTGATAACCTGTACCCTAATCAGTTTGTAAAGGTAATAAATAATATTAACCCAAAGCATACCATTTTGACCAAAGTTGAAGACGACAGGTTAGTACCATTGAAATTTGCCGAGAGGATAGAGAGAAATGGCATTAAAAAGATTAAACCGTTAAATCTTGAACAGAAATATGCTATGGAGCTGTTGATGGATGATTCCCTTCCTCTAGTAACACTAGCAGGTCAAGCAGGTTCAGGGAAGACACTTCTTGCAATGGCTACTGCACTAGAAAAGATGGAAACCATCTATCGAAAAGTTATCATTACAAGACCTACTGTACCAACAGGACAAGACCTAGGATTTTTACCGGGAGAAAAAAGAGAAAAGTTAAGACCTTGGATGTCATCGTACTTTGACAATCTAGACTTTATTTACAATATTGCTGGTGAATCAGCCAACACTGGCAAGAAAGGTAAGTATAGTAGGGATTATGTTGATATCGAAGAACTTGTTATGAGTTTTGAGTCTCAAGGGTTATTAGAGATTGATGCTTTAACTTATTTTAAGGGTAGGTCCTTTGCAAAGACTTTGATGATCATAGATGAGGTTCAAGACCTCACGCCACACCTGGCTAAAATGTTTTTAACTCGTGCCGGGAAGGATACAAAAATTGTTTTATTAGGAGATCCTTCAAACAACCAGATAGATAACCCTCTTGTTGATGAGAAATCTAATGGTTTAATCTTTACAATTGAAAGATTTAAGCAATCAAAATTAGCAGGACATATCACTTTAAGCGAAACAGAGCGTTCTGCAATTGCAGCTGAAGCCTTAAGGCTAATGTAGTGGTTGGGGAAGGGAGGCGGTACTCAATGGAGTTAAAAACAAGTAGCGAGAAAATAAAGAAATATTTGAGATATAAATTGAGATTATTTTTACTGTTTGGGGTGTGTATGCCAGCAATCTGCTGGCTCACCCCAACAATTATAGGAAATGTTGTAGCATCAGAATTTTTATATAGGCTGCGTTCTTCCATTTTAGTGTTGTGGGTTCCAATTCTCGTTTTTCTTATAGGGAATCTGTTGTTTAGTATAGAGGCAACTGGTTCACAAAGACTGCATTTGTTTCCTGAAACCATTATTTACTCATACGCATTTCAGGCGGTAATGAGGAGGGTACACAAAGTTGTTGCAATAAAAAATATCCAGTCATACTCACTTACGAAGACTACCTTGGTTATCAAAGGCATGGTTGAACCAGAAGGACAAGGAAATTCGGGGAAGGTCAAAACCATAAAAATACCTAGAATATTTGAGGAAGAACAACCTTTAATCGAGTACTTCAATAAACAAACAAGTTAATATGACGATACAAAAGTAAAAGAGTAATGAGGTTTATTGTATGGCCAAGTAAGGGGTGATACTAATTGAAATATATAATAACTATTTTAATTTTAGGATTTATTATATTTGTCCATGAAGCTGGACATTATCTCATGGCAAAATTGACTGGGATACCCATAGCCAAATTTTCCGTAGGATTCGGAAAAAAGCTATGGTCAAAGAAGAGTGGCAATACCGAATATATGGTGTCGATGATACCACTAGGCGGATATGTAATGCCGGATGTTAAATCCGCAGATGAATTTCATAAGATACCTCCTTATAAAAGAGCTATCTTCTTTATAGGAGGAGTAACTGCAAACATATTGGTAGCAATAATATCTTTTGCTATTTTCATCATTATTAAAAACGGCTTTACAGTAAACAACATATTTATAAAACCGGTAGTAATGAGCTTTCGGCTCCTTTATAAAATTATAATTAGCATACCACAAATCTTTAATAACCCACAGACTCTATCAGGTATTTTAGGGATAGTAACCGAGGGAGGAGCATTTATAGGAGAAGGAGCTATAAACATATTCTATCTTATAATTTTCCTCAACCTAAACCTAGCAGTTATGAACCTACTGCCAATCCCCGGACTTGATGGAGGAAAATTAATGATTCTTCTGCTTTCAAAGATATATCCCAAGGTAGAGAAGGTCGAAACTTATTTATCTGTCGCAGGATTTGTATTGCTTTTAGGAGTGATAGTCTATGTAACTGCACTTGATATTGGCAGAATAATAGGGATGGTGGGTTAAAAAGTAGTTTCATAACCATATAGCCACTTTTTTTAGCAAGATATAAATAACCGAATACACACAAACACGGATAAAACACGCAAAAACACGGAAAGAGGTGATGCATATGAGCCTAAAAAAACAATTACCACCACAGGTTTTGGCTGAAATGGTTAATCCACCCCAATGCAGATCTTTTGGATCTATAGCTAGAGAATTCGGCAAGTCGAGGCAGAGAGTGCATCAGATTTACAAGGAGTACAAAGAAAAGTATCCTGAACTTTTTAAAGAAAAGGAAATCCCTGAAGGGGAAGTGATTAAAGAAGCTCTAGATAGAGGGGATTCATATACAAAGATAATGCAGGACTTTAATTTAACTACTACAGAACTCAAAAAAATCCTAGAAAAGCATGGCTTAAAGAAAAAACTCGTAAAGGACATTCTTACCAAAGAAAGGCTAATGGAACTGTATGTAGACAAAGAACTGGATGATGAAGCTATTGGGAAGATGTTTAATTGCTCCCCTAACACTGTCATGAGAGCTAGATATGAGCACGGGATATACAAAGAAATGCGCAGACCGCTTCGAGAAAAGTTAACTCCCGAATTATTCAAGAAGCTATATGTAGATGAAAGAGTTAAGGGAGTACAATTGGCGGAACTGTTTAATACCAACATAGCCAACATTCTGGAATTAAAAAAAGAATACGGGATAAAGAGGATGAGAGCAAAAGGGGTGTCAGAGGAAAGATTGAGTGAAATCAAAGAAGAACTCAAAAAACAGGGGGTGGTCCTGTGAAAACTTTAAAAACAAAAAGAAAAACAAAGTCATTACTTGCACTTGCACTAATCTTGCTGTTAGGACTTAATATGGTTGCTTGTAATGCAAATGAACCCATAGTTGACCTAGGTGCATATGTACCTGCTGATAAAGATACAAGACCTTTGAACGAAATGGATTACCTAACCCGAGTTAATAGACTAATTATTCCAATAGCAAACTACACAGGAAATTTAGCAGAGCAGTCAGTTATGGTACGCAAAGGAGAGATTTCCTTTAGTCAAGCCATAGCTAGCGTTGAAAAAACATCTGAACTAGTAGAAGAGACTTACCTAGAGCTTGAAAGATTAAAACCCCCGGTAATGTATACTGACCATCTTCCAGAAGTCTTGGTGTGTTTGGCTAATATAAGCGGTGCACTTGATCAATATAAAGCCATCCTTATGGAAGAGGATGTTGAAAATATACAAGGAGTTATTCGAATTATTCAAGGACAAGTAAGAGAACTTCAAAGCTATGTAAAAACAATATAGGAGGTATGAAGATGCCATTTTGCAACAGTTGTTTAGAGGAGATTGCCTCAAGACTAAAAGAAGATGATGTAATAGTTCTTCATAGTCTAGAACAAACAGGGAAGATGCGTGGAATTAGCTATAAAGATATTAAGCAATCTTTAGAAGAGGAAGGTATAGAAATAAGCAGACACAATATTTATCAATCCCTTCAAAGATTGGCATTTGTTGGATTATCAGAAAGCTATCGGTCTGGTAGAACAGAATGTTTTTATATAACACCAGCCGGAGAAAAAGTAATGAGATTATTTAAAGAATAAATTCGAAATAAAAGAAGGAGAGGATAAGTATGAAGAAAAATGTAGGATTGGAAATCGGTGTAATTGGTTGCGGGCAGTGTGGAGGTAACCTTGCCAATGAAATGGGAAGACTAGGCTATAATGTCATTACAATAAATACTTCCCAAACAGACTTTTTCCAATTAAGACATATCCCTCGAGAAAATAAGCTCTGGACACCTGCTGATTCAGTTGAGGGTGCAGGTGCTAACCCCGAGGTAGGAAGGGAAGCTGTAGAGAAAAATATTGAACAGATCATGAACCTTATCGAAAAAACCTTTGATAAGTCCAACTACATCTTAATGACAGCAGGACTAGGTAGGGGTACTGGAAGCGGAATGATGCCACTATTAGCACAGGTGCTTATTGAACAGGGATATCAGGTAGGTGCCATGGTTACACTGCCAAGCGATATAGAGTCACCGAAAAATAAGATTATAGCGGATACTGCTTTTGCTGAATTGTCTGCACTAGAAGGATTGGGTAGTCTTTTCGTAATTGATAATGCAAAAGCCTCAAGGCTGATCCCAGACCTTGGAGTAAAAGCAATGTATCGTGTGGTTAATGAAGTTAGTGTAGAAGTTATAGACAGGTTAAATGAACTATGCGTGTTACCAAGTGAGGTAGCATTTGACTCAAAAGATTATCTAACACTGTTAACTCAAAGAGGTTGTGCGGTTGCAACAAAACTAGTACTTGATGTAAATGATCTTGAGAATGAAATTGCTCTATCACAGGCACTAAAAAAGAAACTGGATGAATCCTTCTTTGCAGATTATGACTTCACACAAACAAAAGGAGTTGCTTTCTGTTTCGATATTCCAAGTTCTGCAGCTATTAAACTAACTAATGCATCTCTTAAGAAAATGCAACAAGAGATGGGAATGCCATTTGAGACTTATACTGGAATATATGAAGATAATCGAAAGAAAAAGGTATATGTGTATGTTATAGCTGTAGGATTACCTTTCCCAGATAGAAGTTTAGAGCAATTAAGAAATGACCTGGAGGAACATATGGAAACTATCGAAACACAATTTGCTAATCAGCAGAAAACTTATAGCGGAATAGGAAGTACTCTTTCTAGCAGGTTCATAACCGGAATCAACAGACCTACCCAGAGACCAAAGGGTGAAAGCAGTACTTTGAACCAAATTCTTAATAAAAGGAAGAAGACCAATTAATTTGGTTTTCTTCTTTTTTTGCCTAAAAATTTGACAAAAATTGCATAGAATAGATTGACAAATAAAGGATTATACGATATAATACGAATATAAAGTCAAAAATTGAATAATGTGACATTTTGCTTCTACAAACACGAAAATTAACATCTTAAACACAAACAAACACGCAAAGGAGATGTATAAACATGATGGTAGAGCAATTACAAATGCCATTGCCAGTAGGAGTTAATACAAGTGGTCTTTCAATGGTTATTTCTGGCAAGAAGAAACCCAGAAAAAAAGCTATTATCAAGGCTACCCAAGAAGTGTCTGCGGAACAACAGATGAGTTTGTTTATGAACAACGGACTTGCTGTGTTAATAGACAAGAAAGGCAACTATCGCTATGATGAAGGAGAAATGTTCTTCAAAGAAGCAGAAACCGAAAGAGTTTTTAATGTTTTGTTAGGCAAATGGTTTATGCAAGAAATATGCAAACAACCCGTGTTTTATAAGCATTTCAAGTCAGAAAGAAGGAATGTTATATATCAGGTGGTTCTATCAGGTAATGAATGGGACGGCGTGTATGAACTTAATGTTAAAAAATGCCGTGGTGTAATGAAATACAAAGATCCGAAAACCGGGATAGTAGCTCCAATGATTACGGCAGATGGCGATTATAGTGTATATGAATTTCAGCGTGATGATGGTATCTATGGCTTGAGCCGTTATGAGCTAGACGAAAAGACTTTCAAGAAAGAGTTAGAACAACGAGGCTTTGTCACTCATAAGGAATACCTTCTGTTTACCAGACCAGAGATGACAAAGAAGGTGGCAAAATTATTAAGCAGAGTGTTTGTTCTATAATAAAACATCTGCCAGCACCCATAGCTGGCAAAGAGTTCATATTATACCCTTGAAACTTGCTTAAGCTAGATACCGTGATAATATACGAAAAGAGACACATAATGTATAAAGTAACAACAAATTAGGAAAAATTGAAATATGTTTACTTTTATGCATTGTTTGTATATAATTGACGTATGAAGGTATGTTAGTAAATAAGAAGGAGGAAGGGGATATAAGATGAACGAAAGGTTAGTTGGCGGTGTTGGTGGTCAAGACAATTCTTTTCATGCTATAGAACCTAAAAAGCAGACCGAAGGATTAACAGAAGTCGAAAATCTTGTTTTAGATCCTGAAGTTGCGGAACTTTTTGAAGAGATAAAAAAGCTAGAGCATGAAAAGTCTGGTGAAGAATTAACCGAAGAAGAAATTAATGAATTAATAGACCGAAAAGTTGAACTGATTGAAAAGATTGAAGACTTGAAAAATATAGAAGATAAGGATGCCGCTCATAATATCTTTTCAGAGCTATTTGACGGTGCCATTGATCCATTAGGTTTATATCTGGATATTAACTATGTAGCAAAGAGATTGGATATTACAACAAGGATGCTTACTATGATGGGAATGAGAGGAGAGATAGAAATAGGGAAATTAGGCACCAAAACTTGGGTTTCGAAGAAATCCGTGCTGGATTATCTAAATGCTAGACATTTTACAAAAAGACAAGAGGACGATGAGGGAATCTTTCCGACAAATCATAAAGGAAGGAGAACAGATGTTGAGCCAACACTCACTCTTCATAAAGAGAAACTGACTGAAATACATAAAGGAAGGAGAACAGATGTTGAGCCAACACTCACTCTTCATAAAGAGAAACTGACTGAAATACCTCAATTAAAATCCGCTACGGTATTTGCTAAATTTCTTGGATGTAGCAAAAGAAGTTTTACTAGACTATGCGATGCTGGACATATAGATCACTTTCGTATAGGTACCTTATACAAAGTAAGTGTATCTGATTTCTACAAACATTTTCGGGAAGAAATTAAAAAATAGTATCCTAGCATTATAAAAGCAGTTGGCAAGACCAACTGCTAGCACAACAACAGTTGTATCGGATATCACACTAGTTATAAAAGGAGTGATGCAATGAGAAAAAGTCAAAAACTATTTCTATTACTGGCAATTGTTATTATGTTTAGTGCCTTAACAGGCTGTTCTGGTAATAAAAAAGAAGTAGAGGAATTTATTGAACAGTATGTCGAGGATGTTGTTAATGGAAAATGGGATCAAGTCCTACAAAAATCAACTGGTGATCAGCTATCAATCTACACACAATTGGTTCCATCCTTTGAACAGATAGGAGTAAATGGTAAGATAAATTTATTAAAGGTAAAAGAATTGGAAATGAACAAGAAGGGAACGAGAGCAGAAGCAATAGTTCATTTAGTTAAGACTACAGACATATTAGATTATGGTACGGTTATAGATGAGAAAACACTTCTTTATAAGTTGAAGAAAATTGATGGTGAGTGGAAAGTATATCAGTTCAATATAATTATAGATTCCCCTGTGGTAAAATAATCAATTATTGGTATACGAAACAGTGTTATAAAGATGATAATAACTGTTTCCCTTTCAAAAACACGAATAAACACGCATTTAACACGAATAAACAACATAACGAAGGGAAGTGGCGATATATGGCGAAAGAAAATAAAGTAATAATTATTGGAGAGGTGATTGATACCCCCGAGTATTCTGAAAGTGACTATCCCATGACAAAATATAGGATTAAATATCTTAAAAAAAATGGCAAACCTAGCACACCAACGGTTCGGTGTTATGGAAGGCAAGCAAAATATGATGCCAAGCTGGAAAAAGGTACATATGTATTGATTGACGGCTCGGTACTCACAAGGCAAGACAGCAGGGAGATAGAATGTCCGGAATGTAAAGAAAAATCAACTTACGACTTTAATGTTACAGAAATACAGTCGTACAAGACCATTCCACTAGCAATTACTGATAAAAACCTTTTGGAGGAAGAACTTTTAAATCAAGTAATATTACTAGGTTCTTTATGTAGGCCTGTAGACATCCGAATTCTACCCGGCTCAACTGTATATTCTAGCAGGTACCAAATGGCAGTAAATCGAAAATTCCAAAGAGGTACTGATTATCCATGGATCAACTCATTCCAGAGGCAAGCCGAGGAAGATATAAAGCGGATGGATACGGGAAGTCAATGTATGATTAACGGAAAAATTCAGACAAGAAAGATTACAAGAGATATTACTTGCTTACATTGTCAGCATGAGTTCGAGATGGAAGACTTAACAACAGAAGTAGTTGCTACAGCGGTTGAGTATCTAAATAATTGCAAGTTCTAATAGGAGAGTGTTATCGTGATAAACCCCGCAATAATTAAAGAGTATTTAGGTTTGAATGGTGAATATGGCTCACTGGTCATAAACATTACCTTTTTGGTAGCTATAATCCTTATCTTTAAAGTTGCGGTGGAATGTATTTGCTCTAGATTTTTCCGGAAGAATGTAGATCCCAAACACCTTGTGAATACTTTGCTTGAGAACAAAAAGCTTTATCCTTTTGTAGCCGTAGGCTTGCTGTTGAGGGTTTTAGCCTTTTTTTAGATATTTTTATTCGACAATAAATTATAAGCAAAAGGGTATGTGGCTTTCACATACCCTTTTTTGTTGGGGAAGGAAGGGTGGTCATAATGAAAAAAAGAATTTTAGGTATAGATCCGGCGTTAACTAAACTAGGATATGCTGTCCTAGAGATTGATATAGATGAGAATACACAGAAGATAACTGATGTTAGGCATATCGCTTATTCGGAGTTTAGAACAAAGATGAGTAAGCGATATGATGATCGACTGTCGCAAATCTTTCGATATACCCAAAAAATTATAAATGATTTTGAAATAGATGAAGTTGCAATGGAAAACTCGTTTCATAACCCACGCTTTGGTGGTGGAGGTACATCTGTTAGAGAAGCAATTGGTGTTGCAAAAGCAGCTATACAGTTAAGCCATAAAGACATTCCCATCCATATCTATCCTCCGCATGTGATTAAAAAAGCTGCTACCAATAATACAAAAGCAGATAAACTTGAAGTAGCGACAGAAATATGCAATACTCTGGGAATAAAAAAGTTTATACTAGAACGGACTGTTCGCAACAAGGTGGTGGTTGAAGAGTTTACTGTAAAAGAATTGATTAAAAGCGATAAGGATCATGTGACTGATGCACTATCAGCAGCTTATACTCGCATTATCAAAATGCAAGAGGAGGAGGTGGCATGAGATGGCACTATTTAAAAAGAAGAAGAAAGAGGAGGAGTTTGTGTGGGTTGACCTAGATGATGATTATGAGTGGACAGAACCTGAAGAGGAAATCATGGGGACTTCGCCTTACGGACCAGGATTTCATCATATCCCCCCTCAAAGACAACCACAAGACATTCCTCGTACTAAAAATAAACGAAAAACAAATAAAAGGCAGAGACAAAGACAGATACCATCTATGGAACAAATGCCATCTGATAATCGGGCTACCTATGATACTTACAATAGCCATTATGGTGAACCGTATGATTCTGGATTTGGTGCGGATGATTTGCCGATGGATTATGAGTACGATGAAGACATAATCGCACAGATACAGAAGAAAAAGAACAAGAAATTAAAGATTATATTGGTTACCCTTGGCTATTTATTGTTTGTAGTGATTGGGATTTTTTCTACCACCTATGTGAATGGATGGGAAGCACAAATCGTGGATGTAAAGCTACGAGAACTACGCAATTACTATTATTTTGCCGAAGAGCGTTTTGAAGTAATAGACTGGGCTATGCAAAATAGCCTAGACAAAAATTTTAATACTGGGCCTAGATATGAACTAGCTTCACGGTATGGTACATTGATTGACACATTAAAGAAAGAGTTAACTACAGTAAACTCTATAAGTCCGCCTAAAGAATTTGCTTCGGTAAATGAACTTTTACTATCGTGTATAGATAAGGAAATCTTATATCTAGAGAGAACAAGAAGGTTTTATTCACAGGGCGGGAATCAGACTGCCAGAGATAATATTCAGGCAACATTTAATGAGTTTGAATTTATGTATAACAGGATAAACGAAACCCTTGATTTAATGGCAAAAGATGTGAAGCTCGAAAGGAATAAAACCGGCATACGAAATGACATCAATAACGAGTAGAAGTAGGTGATGAACATGGGATTTTTTCAGGGGTTATTCAACAGAAAGTTAGACAATCCAATAACAAACGATTATCTAAAAAGCGAAAACAATTCATTAAAGCTAAACATTATGAAATTGGAAGATCAGCTACGACAACTCCAGCAAATAGCTAATGCATATAAAAACGAAAGGGATGAGCTGGCAGGTCGAGTAAAAAAGCTGTGTACTATGGTTTTAGATAATGAATATGCTGTTCAGCAATTAGGAGGAGCAAATACCCTTATATCCATGAACGCAATTCAGACAATAGATTACACTATAAATAACCTAAATAAACAGAGACTTGAGCAGGCAAAAATGCTTGCAACACTTCGAAATACCATAGAAGAGCAGAGAAGGGAAAACGCACAACTAAAAGACCAGATAGCACAGCTACTTATAAAGGTAAAGGAACGAAATATGACACCTGAACAGACGACAGAAGTCTCTGGAAGTAATGAACAAGCTATTCAAAAAAGTTTGCAAAACCAGAGTAAGGGTGCTAGCATAAGCCAAAATGTTGCAGAAGACAGGAATGAGTTTAATACCACTACTAATACAAGCGATTTATTAGTAGTTGGTGGTGGGAAACCACCAGTACCAACAAACCCAATTTCTGTCGAACTGATAGATGATGTTGTTAAAAATATGACCGAACCAATGTGGGATATCCTAGAAGCTATCGGAGTTAAAGGATACTCACAGACCAAGGATATCCAGCAATACCTGCGTGTAACAAAAGACTATACAGCAACGGTAATAAACAATGCTTTATCAGGAGTAAAAAGTGCCAATCTTTTAATAGAGGATAAGATAACTAATGGTGCTTATAGATGGTTCTACACCTATGAATTAAGCGAAAAGGGTGAAGAAATATTTAGGTATCATTTTGGGAAAAGACCAGTGGTTTGTGAAAAACAACGACTACGAGCGGAGAATACTACTCCCGAACATGGATACCTGATATTAGATACCGCACACATACTGGAAAAGCAGTATGGATATAAGGAAGTTACCATGGATAGGAAAGAATGTACTATAGTGCTACCAAACGGGAAGATATATATACCAGATATAATTGCAACTCTACCAGATGGCACAAAGCATTATTTTGAGGTTGATCTAGGACATCATACTCAAGAGGATTGGAACGACAAGATGGATAAGATGCATCAAGTAACAAGCCTGATGCACATAGTAACAGATGTAAAAAGTACTATGAACAATCAATTATCAAAACAGATAACCATGTGGACAATATACAGGGGTAAAGATAGTCTAAAGGGAACAAGGATCCGTCTTACAACTATAGATAGACTATCAAAGGGGAAGGCGGATGGACATAATAACGAGACATCAAAGAGCGGTTGGGAACACGATTTTATTTTCTAAAACTAGGGGGTTGGTGATCAATCCCTTTTTAAAACTCAAAAAAGGCGGTGATTTGCCATGGAAACTATAAATAAAATATTTCATCTAATAGGAGCAATCCATATTAATGCTTTTTATGCAATTGTACATTTTTTTAAAGAGAATATGGGACTTCTTCTTGTATTAGTAGCTATTATCTACATGGCACACCAAGAGATAGTAGTAAAACAAGCGGAGTATGTAGATGATAGAAGGCGGATTTTATAGTAGAGTTGCTAAAACAACCTTGTGGGGGTGATCCTATGCGAGATGAACGAATAGATTTTGAGACAATTGAAACTAGGCGGAGAATAGCCTTTTCTAGCGAACTGATAGATGAACAGATAAAAGATAGTTTGAAAATTATTATAGGTTATATTCTTCTAGTTATACTTTGGTTGGCTACAGCAGGTGCATACCTGCGTTTTGGGAAGGTCTGGATAGAATTAGCTGGCGGAGTTATGTTGGTTGGCGGAGCACTTACAGCATGGAAGGTCCCAATAGATAGAGAAGCTATTATCAAAGAAACAAAATGGGCAACTTTTTCATATTTGGGTGTGTTGTTCTTATATAAGCATGTAATAAACATTATTTCCACTGTATCACCCTCACAAATGGGTGCAATCTTTGATATGAATCTGCCAGATGCAGCCGCCTATGCAACAATAGGTTGGCTATATAATATATCTATTTTCGTAAGCGTTATGACTCCTATTGGGTTTATTATCTTTCTAGTACAGAAACATAAAGTGTTCCATGGCGGGAAGAGTAAAGCAGAAACTTTTGCAGAGAAAAAAGGATACACCAAATATAGCCAAAAAAATTACCGCTAGTATTTTCATTTTAGAAAATTTATATATTGATAGGATACAAACATTTTAAGAATAAGATATAGATTAGAAAAAGGAGGGGTGATTGGCAGAAAAACTAACAAAGGAGGTGTTGGATATGGCGACACCATTATCAAGAATCCTAAATAGAAAAAGATATAAGACTGAACAAGTGAACCACGACGACATCAATGTCCTGCGTAGTTTTGTAGAGTATAGAAAAGATGGACAACTTAACTATATTCTCTACGAGATGGAGGTGCAGGATCGCAATGGTGGTTATGTTCACATTTTTAAAGCAGTCAAATTATATAGATTAATTCGTATCCCGTCCCAACTAAAACTAGCTGACAACATAATGGAAATGCACAAAGATATATTAAGCGGACTTTGGGAACGTGGGGTAAACTTTATTACCATGATAGCTAATGTGCTGGAGCCTGAACCTATTGGTCTCTTGTTCATATACGGTTGCCAAGGAGTAGGGGAAACACTTGAGGAGGCAAAAAGACAGGCAGACTATGACTATGCTGGTCTTACAGCTGCTATCCAAGGCACATATCGTAATATGGAGCTTCGTCCTCCAAATGTTCAAGAGATTGAATGGTTAAGGGAGAAAATGCACTCCATGAAACATCTTCAGGTTGTTCGAGGGATACCTTTGGCAAGGAATTCACCAGGACAGAAATCCCACGGGATGCTTGGAAGCAGTAACATGAACTCCGAAGCTGTAGAAACAACAGAGGAGTTAATTGCAGGTCTCTCTGACAGAGAATATGTAATCATGATACTTGCTACGCC
>JGI24714J26587_10001625_pt1 | contig 15586 bp, 14 predicted proteins | sample BioPla4DNA2_FD_26587 | JGI IMG/M metagenome (IMG submission 26587)
CTAATAAGGCCATGATTACATATAGGGGTAGTCTACCTTATTTTATTGGTATAATATACCATTGCATTGTGCAAGATAATCTAGCACAATAGGTTAAATTAATATCAGATCTAAAAAAATGCAAAGACATATTGATTAGAGAACAAAACTTGAACATTATTAAAAAGTATAATAATTTATTCTTTATAATTAAAGGTGTTTTAATAGAGCATAATAATAAACGCTATTTTGCATATTATGTCAATAGGAAAACTAATTCAGTTAAAGTTATTGATCAGGCCATTCGTTTTATCAACAAAAATGAAGCTCCACAAATCAGCATAGATACATTTAGTGCCCGTAGTGAAAACTTCCAAAATTTAATCGATAAAACTAAATCATATGCACCTTTAAAAACTCCAATTCTTATTATTGGTGCAAGGGGTACTGGCAAAGATTCCATTGCTTATACTATATATAGGAATAGTATGTTTCATAAGAATCCATTTATTGTTATTGATGCAAAATATATAAGTAACCAAAAATGGGTCGAATTATTGGAATCTGAAGACTCTCTTTTCCTAAACAATGGTTATTGTATTTATATAAAAAATATCCATCTCTTAAATGAATCTTCTCAAAAAATGTTTGAATCATATTTGGTGTCTTCTAATTTGCATAAAAGAAACAAACTAATTTTTTCAACTATAAAAGAGGCCTCCCACTCTTTGGACAATAACTGTTTGCTATATTTCATAAAAAACAAAATGCATGCCTTATCTATAGTAGTGCCTGAACTGAATCAACGCAGGGAAGATATACCAAATCTTATAAGTCTTTATATAAGCGAATATAATTCCTTATATGGCAAACAAGTGATTGGTCTAGAAGATGATGCCAAAGCATTGCTACAAGATTTTAATTGGGTAGGTAATATTGATCAATTGAAAAGGGTAGTTCAAGAATTAGTTGTTTTAGCAGAAACTTCATATATAGATTATGATACAGTAAAAAACGTTTTAAAAGATGAGGTCCCCCACTCTGAAACACCAAGAGTATATAATATAAATCTAAATAATACCCTCGACAAAATAACATCGGATATTATTGGTATAGTATTGAAAGAAGAAAATTATAATCAGTCCAGAGCCTCTAAGAGATTGGGAATCAGTCGTAGTACTTTATGGAGAAAGTTAAAAGAAAACCAATAACACATATTAATAGATCATAATCATCTATAGAGGCTCTAGATGTAATTACATATTTTTTTAGGTTATTTATATTTTGTCACCTATCAATTGTTTTGCAAAATTGTAGGCATTTATAAAACTTTTACTAGAGGCGATTCCTTTATAGGCAATATCGAAAGCGGTTCCATGATCCACTGAGGTTCTGATTACCTGAAGACCTAAGGTTACGTTAACACCTCCCTCAAAATCAAGGAGTTTCATGGGGATATGCCCTTGGTCATGATATAAGCATACTACCGCGTCATATTCTTTTTTGACTGCCTTAATAAATACTGTATCTGGTGGAATAGGGCCAGTTACATCCAGTCCAATTTCCTGAGCAGCTTGAACCGCTGGCCATATTTCCTCTATTTCTTCCCGACCAAAAGCTCCATTCTCACCCGCATGGGGATTTAATCCTGCTACAGCAATTTTAGGCTTGTCAATAAAGGAGCTTAGGGACTCATGGGTTAATTTTATAACATCCAACACCCGGTCCTTTTTAACCGCAGCTATGGCTTGCTGCATAGAGACATGGGTGCTTACATGGGTTACTATTAGCTTATCAGAGGCTAACATCATAGTATATTTGTCCTGTCCACATATCTTTGCAATTAACTCAGTGTGCCCAGTAAAATTAGGAAAACTTAAACGAGTTGCCTCTTTATTCATGGGCAAGGTGACTATAGCATCAATAGTGCCTTCTAATGCCATATTAGTAGCTTTCTCAACGTATTTATAAGCTGCATAACCACTAGCCTTGGATACTTGTCCTATTCTAAGGTCAGATTGATCCATCAATCCTAGATCAAATACATTTAATACACCTTTTTTATATTGGGATAATTCTTCTATTGGATGCAGAGAAGCTCCAATATTTAGCAGGTTATTACAGTATTCTAAAATACTATAATCGCCTATTACAATAAAGTCTCCCTTTAGACTGCCTTCTACAAAAGCCTTGAGCACCAGCTCAGGACCAACACCACTGGCATCTCCCATAGTTATACCAATTAGCATACTACATATCCTCCTCAATATAAGTTATTATATCTATAAGGGTTTTTTCGTTGCCAAAGCCACCAGCTTTTGTTATTAAAGGACCCCTGAATAGGCTGCTTTTTATAAAAGAAATTGGGATTCCAGGCAGGAGCTCATATCCAGGTTGGATGGTCTTACAGTTAAGCTGTTTTACAATTCCCAAAGCAGTATCTCCTCCAAAGATTATTAATGTACCTATCTGGATACGCTGCATTATACCTCTAACCAGTAAACCGATGGATCTTGTGATACGGTTATATAAATCCTCTTCAGGAAGTTTCTTTGCTTTCTCTATCACGGATCCTATGTCTCTTTTTCCACCTACTGTTTTTAATATAAAGATACCATGGTCATTAAGATTTCGTAGGCTTGCTATTATTTGATTTTCATATTCTGGGCTGTCTAAATATGAATCCCTCAACAATAGATCAAAATCTAAGGTCAAACTTTTTATACCAGCCTTTTCAGCATAGCTCACCTGAGTTACTGATAATTCATTAACACTACCACAAACCAATAGGATAGGCCTGTCAATAGATAACTTCCTTTTCAGGCCAGCTTTTGTCTTCAGGTCAAATATTTCCGATAAGTATGGAGCGAAACCAGCACAGCCTGCTATTCCAATTATGTCTTGATGCTGGGTTAATGATTGAGATATCATAACCATATCCTTTTCATCAGCAGCATCTATAACAATAATACCCCTTTTGTTATATAGACTGTTTTTTTGATTAATAACAGATGAGTCTATACTATATACTGCTTTATCAGTCTGTTTTCTTATAATACTGGGTATATAGGCATCGTCAACGGGATTCAATGGATCCTTTGCAAAAATAGTCTCATTGAGAAGAATTCCATCTACATATTGATATCCTTTCTTTGTAATCCTACCTTCCTCTGGATATGCAGGAACAAAGAACAATTTTTCTAAATTACAGGCATCCATTAAAGCAGATAGCTCTGCTCCAATATTCCCCCTAAGGGTGGAGTCTGTCTTTTTATAAATATATTTGACTCCATTCTCTCGGGCATTTTTGCAAAGCTCAAAAACTTCATTGTAGGCCTTCTGGGCATCCAGATGACGACTCTCGGTATTTACCACCAGAACTTCTGTCTCTTCACTCACTTGACTCCAATCTATATCACCATGAACTAATACCTGAGTGGATATATCTTTTTCAGATAACTGAACTCCTGTATCTAGTGCACCAGTAAAGTCATCTGCAATTATCAATAATTTTGCCATGGTTTCCTCCCTGCTACACGCTTCATGCATGAAATATTTTTTGCTACTATAAAACAATTACTGCTATATCCAAACTCTCTTATTCTACATAAAAAAAATCGAATCTTAATACGTGTCATTACCCAACAGCCTAGAATTTGATCCGATACATATATATTGTTTTTACTTAATGGTATTATACAATATTAAACACCACAGTGAATACTTATTAAATATATTATATCATATAATTTCCTATTTTTTGCTATTTTTTATATATTTCTAATTAATCAGTATTTTGGTTCAAAAAAAAGATGTTAACAAAAAAAGCATTCAGCAGATTGCTCCGCTGAATGCTTATTAGGTATTTTATTTCTCTATTTGAAAGCGTAATACATTCCATGACAAGGGAAGAAGAGTTGCGGTATTCTGATTTTGATTAACTTCTACCCTATGAGGTACAATACGATTCTGCTGATCAAAGGTATTTCCAGCCAATGGCTGTTCATCCCAAATTCGCAGGTGTTCAACTAATTTTAATGGTGCAAAGTCAAGAAATTTACAGCTTAAATCCACAGAATTCCGTAGATCTAAATTGACTGCAAAAACAGTAACTATACCTTCTTCTTCATTATATACTACAGCAGATTGAACAGACTTTTGCTGACCAAAATTTGCCGTTTCTAACAGAGGGCTGTCAAGATTTTGTTTTAATACCATGCCATGACCATATGTTGCCACCTGCTTAAAGGGATAGAATGTACTCTGCCGGTACGCTCCACCATCAGGAGAAGCTGCAATCATGCTGCCTATAACAATAGATTGACATGCTATCTTAACCCTGTCACATCGGTTAAGGAAAGTAATCAGTAAGCTGCCAAATAAAACGGCATCCACTACATTGGTGACTCTGGCTCCTCTTTTCGTACTGGGTCCAGGTTGCCAATTTAATCCTTTGGGCTGAACCTTAATGCTTGTTTGTACTCCCCATTCATCAAAAGAGATATGTAATTTCTTATTNGAACGTTTCTTTCCCTTGATAAAATCAGCTGCCGCAAGAACTGTATCCAGATAATCATTCAAGTCTCCTGCTATAGCAGGAAGGTCTTCAATGGTAAAGGGATTGTCAAAAGCCATATAAACATCGGGATCATAAGAATAATAACGATGCAGGGAAATGTAATCTACGTAGTCATAACAGTAGTCCAGTACCATACGGTCCCATTCCGGATATGTTTCCATTCCTTTTTCATTGGTACAGCTGCCACATACAACTAATTCAATTTCCGGATCTACCATTTTCATTAATTTAGCAGCTTCTCTAGCCTTTTTCCCATAATCTTCAGGTGTCTTTTGCTCTATTTGCCAAAAACCATCCATCTCATTTCCCAAACACCAAAGCTTGATGTTATGTGGTTCAGGATGGCCATATTTTTTACGTAAATCGCTCCAGTAGGTACCCTCTTTCATATTGCAATACTCTACCTCATTAGCAGCTTCCTCTGGAGTACCAGTACCTAGATTAACTGCCAACATATTTTCCACACCAAGAAGCTTATTATAATCCACATACTCATCGATTCCCATCTGATTGGTGTCAATTTGCCTCCAGGCTTTATCAAAACGAACAGGTCTTTTTTCTTTTGGACCAATTCCATCCACCCAATTATAACCAGAAACATAGTTTCCACCTGGGAAACGAATTAATGTGGTCCCTAACTCTTTCATAAGAGTCATTACATCTTTTCGATAGCCATTTTTATCAGCAGTGGGATGATCTGGATTATAGAGGTTACCATATATAATATTACCGATGGGTTCTATAAAAGTACCATAAAGTCTCTTATCAACGATATCCACAATAAAATTCCTATCAACGATGAGCCTGGCCTGATTTTTGTTTTCCATAACTTTTACACTCCTTTCGCCACTTATGGCATAAAATTTAATGGAAAAGATTTGATATGGGAAATAATAATGATATGAATTTATATATATATTATATATTTAAACAATTCAAAAATAAATGTATATTTTAAATATCCTATTTAATATCTAATTAATGAACTAATAAGAAAAAAGCACTCTTTAAAAAAAGTAGGAGACAGATAATGGTTTTATCTATCTCCTAACCTAAAATGATTTTCCCTTTAGCAAATTCTCTACTTAATATTTAAGCTGCCGGAGGGTTGTATTCCACCTGCAATTTTCTACTCAATTTATCTAACATATCCTCCGTCATGGAAGTTAAGTCGTATTTTGCCTTAAATCCCCATTCCTCTTTAGCTGCTGTTGCATCTATACAATTGGGCCATGATTCAGCTATTTCCTGCCTTGTAGGGTCTATATCATATTTAATTCTAAAGTCAGGTATTAATTTTTTTATCTCCTCCGCTATCTCTTTGGGGCTAAAACTCATAGCAGTTATATTAAAAGNATTTCTATGAACCAGCTTTGAGGCATCCGCCTCCATAAGGTCTATTATAGCATCTATAGCGTCAGGCATATACATCATATCCATCTTTGTGTTTTCTTCTATATAGCATGTATACTCCTTGGCTTTAAGAGCTTCATAGTATATTTCAACAGCATAATCCGTAGTACCACCACCAGGCAGTGTTTTATAGGATATAAGTCCGGGAAAACGCACCCCCCTTGTATCTACGCCATACTTTTTATGATAATAATCACATAACAACTCCCCTGAAACCTTGGTCACCCCATATATTGTATCCGGTCTTTGAAGAGTGTCTTGGGGAGTATTGTCCTTGGGGGTAGAAGGTCCAAACGCTGCTATTGAACTGGGAGTAAAGAGGGCACAGCCCAGCTGCCTGCTTACTTCCAAGGCATTGTATAATCCACCCATATTGATATGCCAAGCCTTTTGAGGATTCTGCTCCCCAACTGAAGATAATAGGGCTGCTAGATGTATAATGGTATCTACATTATATTTCTTTGCAATCTCATAAAAACCATTTCCATCGGTAACATCCAAAACCTCAAATATGCTATTATCTGGCAAACCATGCCTAGCTCTTCTCACGTCTGATGCGATTACATTTTTATGACCATAAAGCTCCTGAAGCCTAACTACTAGCTCAGAGCCTATTTGTCCTAATGAACCAGTAACCAAAACCCTTTTCACGATTTTTCAACCTCACATTATTATTTTCTGTATTCATAAAGTGATAGAAAATTTTTATTCTATTATGTTTAATCTCTTACCAACCTTTTCAAAGCATGCTATAGCCTGATCCAGCATTTCCTTTGTATGATCAGCTGTAGGCATATTTCTTACCCTAGCAGTGCCTAATGGAACAGTTGGATATACTATAGACTTTACATAAACTCCTTCTTTCACCAGCTCCCTGCTAAACTCCTGAGCTTTCTTCTCATCTCCTATAATGCAGGGTGTTATGGGAGTTTCACTATTTCCAATGTTATAACCTAATTTTTTTAGACCTGCCTTCAGGTAATTTCCATTCTCCCACAATCTATCCACATACTCTGTACTTTCCATTAGTATCCTTACAGCCTCAACAACAGCTGCACAAGCCCCAGGGGTTAAGGATGTAGAGAATAAGAAAGGTCTCGCTCTTACCCTTAGCCAGTCTATAAGATCCTTGGTTCCAGCAATATATCCTCCAACTACCCCTAAAGCCTTAGACAGAGTACCCACCTCTAAGTCTACTCTACCTTCTAAACCAAAGTGCCTTACAATTCCAGCACCATTGCCCAATACTCCTTCTCCATGGGCATCATCCACATAGGTAATCAGATCCAACTCCTGGGCTATATCTACTATTTCCGGTAGCTTTGCTATATCCCCATCCATGGAGAATACACCATCAGTTATCACCATTATTTTATTGTATTTGCCAGATTCCCTGGCTTCCTTGGCCTTGTTATACAGATCTTCCATATCTGAATGCTTGTAAACTATTATCTTGGAACCCGCCAGACGGCATCCGTCTATAATGGAAGCATGATTTAATTGGTCCGACAAAATTGCATCATTTTTATCCATAATAGCTGAGATAGCCCCTGCGTTACAGTTGAAACCCGATTGGAGAGCGATTGCTGCCTCAGCACCTTTAAATTTTGCCAAAAGCTCCTCTAATTCCACATGGATATCCATGGTTCCGTTTATAGTCCTTACAGCACCTGCCCCTACTCCATATTGATCAATGGCCTTTTTAGCTGCATCCATCATGCGTTTATTGGTGGCTAACCCTAAATAATTATTGGATGAAAGATTAATTAGCTGTCTATGGCCTATGTGAATAGTAGNCCCGTTGCTACCACTTAACACATCAATTTCATTATATAGGCCCTTTTCTTTTAGCTCTGTGAGATTGTCTTCTAAAAACTTTTTCAATGCCTTACTTCCCATAGAATTACATCCTCCTAGCATCTGTCAAAAATCATCCTCAATTTATACATATCTCTAAATTAGTTTGATATATAAAACCGATATTCTATTTATTAAACTTTCTACATTATATATCCTGCTCGACAGAGTGTCAACAACTAAATGATTGGTGGATAATTATCCCAATAAAATGTTTCATCAAAAGACCCAAATAGATATATAATAATTTCTCAACCTATAGAAGGTACTTGAGTATAGATGAAGTTTGGGAATGGTTAATTATAAGTGGTAAACAAGAAAATATTAATAATAAAGTAAGAAATAGAAAAAGGCCGGTATTGCCATAAATCAACAATACCAGCCTAATATGAGATAATGATTTGCCTCTCTAATACATTATTTTTTAAAACTAATAAGTGATCTTATATATAAATGATTCCAAACTACGGCGTCATATCATTTTAAAGTATCCCTTACTCTATTAATTTGGGGAATTTAAACCAATGCAATTTTCTATTTTATCCTTAGCTGGTAAACCATACAACCATGTATATTTGAGATTCTCCATCAGATATATTTTCAATAATATGCTTTACATCGGCGTTGTATCTAACAGAGTCACCTTCGTTTAATATCTTGGATGTTTCACCAACTGTTACCTTAATCTTACCTGACAGAACTGTCAAGAATTCTTGAGTTCCAAGGTAGTGTGGTTCAGAGCAATTCATTCCTCCTGGCTCACATATCATATGATACAATTCCAAGTTTTCCACCATATCAATGGATGAGCATATTCTAAAGGTGCATTTACCATCTTCAGAATATATGATGGGCATATCGCCTCTGCGTAAAACCTGTATGCTATGTTCTTCTTCAGTTTGCAGCAGCTGATTTATGCTAACATCTAAAGAACGGGCAATCTTCCATACAGTAACTACTGTAGGATTAGTTTTCTCCTGCTCTACCTGAGAAAGCATTGATTTGGAAACACCAGACTTCTTAGACAATTCATCTATGGTCATGTTCTTTTTCTTCCTGTAATATAATATGTTTTTACCTATAGAGGGTGGCTGCATCTTTATACTCCTTTCCTAAATATACTTAAATCTATTTATCACCAGATATCAAACCTTTAAATATTTAGGCAACCTGACCTTATCCTGTTTAAGGGTTTTTTGCAGTTTTCTGATATCAATATCTCTTGGCATTAAATTTTCTTTAGAACACATAGCAGCCGCTGTTCCTGCTACCTGTCCGGTAAGCATACACGCGGATATTGCCCGTACGCTGCTTTCCGCAACATGATTAGCACTAATACATCTACCTGAAACCAATAGATTTTTTACACCTATAGGAATTAGGCATCTATATGGTATGCTGTATGTTCTGCCTTCTTCAACGGGGACATATATATGGCCTTCATAGCCCCGGCCTTCCCAGCTGCCATCACCGTGAGTTAATAGTTTTTCATCAGGGGTTAACATATCATAAAACCTTGGATATTCAAGTATGGCATCATCAAATTGTTTGCTTGTTTCAATATCTTCTTCTGTTAACACATACTCTCCCTTTATCCTCCGGCTATCTCTGAAACCAATCTCTGGAGCAATTGAGGCAAGCTCTATATTCTCCATTCCTTCAAAATTATTTTTCATATAATGATACATTTCCAATATATATTCCCTGCATTCAATTTCACCCCTGCTCAAATCATCAATATCAGTTGGGTCAATTCCGTAGGCACAAGGGTAATTAACATAGCTTATCTGGCCAGCAGGAGTAAGACGTCCAAAAGGTATATCTTGCCTATGGCATCTTAGCCCTGTTTTTCCTGCCCTATAGTCTTCACGAAACTTTTTAATAATCTCTGCCAAGTGGTCATGACCTTCTGATAATAATTTTGAATCTGCCCCAGTTATTCTAAAATTCAAGGTGCCCGGCTGGCATCTTCCGTCCCTATCCCTTCCTTGAGCAAAGGGTACCTTTGCACTATATGCAACATCTCCATCGCCGGTTGCATCCACAAATTGCGCAGCCTTTATGGCTACAGGCCCCTTTTTACTTTGAATAATTACACACTGAATTATATCATCTTCCATAATTATATCATTTACAAAGGAATGTAACTTTAGGGCAATACCTTCATTTCTCATAAAGGCGTCCAAAAATATCTTCAAGTATTCGCTGCTAAACCTATGAGGAGAATTGGGGCGGATATCGTCAGAGTTACCAAATTTCTGCCTGTACTTGTCCTCAATCTCTGCATAGATTCCACCAACATCAAAATTAGCCCTATGCAAAAAGTGGTTACAAGTCTCTACATAGCAGGCTGTAATGTTTCCTCCAAGAAAACCTCTTTTTTCTATAAGTACTGTCTTGGCTCCCTTTCTGGCTGAGGCTATGGCAGCACCGATTCCCGCCGGACCTCCGCCAATAACCGCTACATCATACACATCTTTTACTCGTACCTTTTTGGGTTTTATAATATACTCCATCTTGTCCCCCTCCTCATACAACTAATATTAATTAAACTTCCCTTTATACCCTCTTTTCTATGGCAATTAAAAACTATTTCCCCTTTCTCTTGCCCTTGTTGGCCAGGTATATTTTCTCTCTCTTTTTAAACAAGGCTTCCTGTTCGGGAGTTTCAAGCTCTAATCGAGGTACTTCACAAGGCTTACAGTTTTCATCCAGTGCTACCATGGTAAAATAGGCGGTAAGGGCTGTTTTTGGAGGCTCATCAACCTTTAGATCCTCTACTTCCACCTTTACAGCTACTTCCATAGAGCTCCTACCNACAAATACCAACTGAGTTCTGCAGGTAACCAACTGTCCCACTAATATAGGTAAATAGAACTCTAGTTCATCAACCCTAGCAGTTACTACATTGGTTCGGCAATGTTTAACCGCTGTGACATAAGCAGCGGTATCCATAAACTTCATAATTTCCCCGCCATGAACATTGCCAGCAGAGTTGGCTTCGCTAGGCAGCATAACCCTGGACATTACAGTGCGAGAATATGATACTGGCTTTGATTCCATCTCTTTTGCCATGGTCTACCTCCATATATTTTAGTTTTTAAATTATAGCATATTGTTTTTCGACCTAATACTTAGTATTCTCATGTTAATTTTAACTCATTATGCCACTAAACTCCATATTAATTATATTTTTTGCTTTAACTTATATAATGCTGCCTGGCTAATAATACTTAAAATATTTTTTTCTTAAGGGAATTTGCTTCCAATAAGTAGAAAGCTGATATATAATTAATGCATGGTAATAAAAATTTAATTAGATTTATTGACTGAGGAAATAAGAGGAGGCTTTAATAATGCGATTTATAGTAAGGCAAAAGATATTTTCCTTTGGAGATAATTTCACTATAAAGGATGAGTATGGCAGGGAGCATTTTATAGTTAAGGGTAAGGTCTTTAGCTTTGGGGATAAACTTAGAATATACGACATGGCTGGACATGAGCTTTACTATATAGAACAAAAGCTATTCCGCTTACTGCCCGAATACACCATTTATCAATCCGGCCAGCCTGTAGCCAGGGTGAAAAAAGAATTTACCTTCTTTAGACCTAAGTTTAATATTACAAGTACCATGGGCAACTTTACTATTGAAGGCAATTTCCTAGGTATGGATTTCTCCATAAAGAAAAATGGACGTCTTGTAGCTCAGGTATCCAAGCGCTGGTTTTCATTATCCGATACCTATGGCGTAGATATTACTGAAGACGAAGACTATGGATTTTTGATCGCATTAGTTATTGTCATCGACCAGGTTATCCATGATAATAATAACAACAACAGCTAATGCTTAATGGCATAATTACTTATTTAAATAATAAAAAGGAGTTCTATATTTTACTATAGGACTCCTTTTTCTCTTGACCTTTACGCTTCCATATAAAAGGCACGATATCCCTTCATGGTTTCATATATATCGGCTTTGCTGGCTATCTCCCATGGGGCATGCATATTGTGGACAGGCACTCCGCAATCTATTACATCCATACCGTACTCAGCCAGGATATATGCTATAGTGCCCCCGCCCCCTTGGTCTACCTTACCTAGCTCAGCTGTTTGCCACATTACATCATGTTTTTCCATTATGGCTCTAAGCTCAGCTATAAATTCAGGGTTAGCATCGTTACTGCCGCTTTTTCCTCTTACTCCAGTATATTTATTAAAAGCCATCCCTTTGCCCATATAGGCAGAGTTCCTGGGCTCCATAACTGAAGGATAGTTGGGATCAAAGGCAGCACTGACATCACCGGACAGCATTTTTGAGTTTGCTAAGGCTCTGCGTAGTTTAAGCTCACTATAATCCCCTACCAGATTCATTATCTCGGCTACTGTATTCTCAAAGAATCTGGAAGTCATTCCCGTAGCACCCACGCTGCCAATCTCTTCCTTATCCACTATCAAAGCAACACAGGTTTTGTCAGGATTTTCAATATCCATTAATGCTTCAAAGGCAGTATAGGCGCATACCCTATCATCATGCCCATAGCCCATAACCATGCTTCTGTCCAGCCCATAATCCCTTGCCTTGCCTGCTGGTACAACCTCTAGCTCAGCAGAAACAAAGTCTTCCTCTGTTATTCCATATTTCTCATAGAGAAGTTTTAGAATATTTTTCTTCACCCTATCTTTTTCATCCTTGTCCTCTATAGGAATACTGCCAAGGGATATGTTCAAATCCTCACCTTCAATAGCCTTGGAGAGTTTTTTCTCCATTTGGTCTGATGCTAAATGAATGAGCAAATCAGTTATGCCTACTACAGGGTCATTCTCATCCTCGCCTATTACTATATCTACTACAGTTCCATCCTTTTTAATAACGACACCATGAATGGCCAAGGGAATAGTTACCCATTGGTATTTCTTTACACCGCCGTAGTAATGGGTCTTAAAGAGGGCTAATCCCCCATCTTCGTACAAGGGATTTTGTTTTAAATCCAATCTAGGGGAATCCACATGGGCTCCAACAATTCTTAAGCCCTTTTCCATTGATTGGCTCCCAATAACAAATAGGGCTAAGGTTTTACCTGAATTGTTGGCATATACCTTATCACCGGCCTTTAGTGGCTCTCCTTTTTCTATAAATGTAGATACATCCTTATAGCCATTTTCCTCAGCCATCCTGATAAACTCACTCACACATTCCCTCTCAGTCTTGCAACGGGAAATAAACTCCTTATAACCTTCAGAAAAGGCAAATAGGTCATCCAATTCCTTTCCTTTATATTTATCCCACACATATCCATAGGTTTTTTCTAAATTGCTTTTATTGGTCTCTTTTGAATCCATTTGCGTCCTCCTCTATAAACTATTGATAAGCAGCTTTTGCTTATTCTCTTGTTTAATTTAAAGTACATTTCTTTATTGCATATTAATTTATGTCTACCATGCATCTACTAGGTACTATTTCTATTATACACTGTTTTGTTTATTCTTCAAAATCTATCTCCTTTACGGGGCTTATTAGCTTGCTGTAATAATTCCTTTTACACTCAGCTATCTGCAGTGAGGCGGCTAATTAGATGGTTGATTATTTTATCTCTGTTTATATTATAAACGTACCTAATCATGTGTCTATCCTTTGAAAAGGCTACCTTATGATCGTATGTAGGAATAGGGCTATATTCCAAACGATCCTGCATAAAGTCATCATCCAAAAACCAAGCTATGGCAGCCACATCCCAGATAACTCTGGTCCAAGTGGGTATATTGCTATATCTCTTAGCTTCTTTTATGGTAATATCACTTAGATAGTCACATAGGGGGTTTTTTCCCTTTAGCCAATACTCAATCTCAGGTTGAGAGATGGTTAATTTATCCACAACGCCAGCACAGGGAAGCTGAACCACCGGTACTCCACAGCCAAATACCACCCTTCCCGCTGCTATATCCTGCCCAAGATTGAATTCCCTGTTATGATTCATATGATAGGCATTGCCCCCTAACCAAACCACCACAATCTTGTCCTTTATAGAAGGATCTATAAGTAGTGCTGATGCAACATTGGTTATGGCGCCAATAGCAATCACATACAAATATTCTCCTTTATACATCTCATTGGCCAGGCGGACTAGATTCTCAGCTGCTGGCGAAATCACGGGAGTCTCTTCATCTCTTAAATAGGTCTCAGAACCCTTGTACACAATATGGAATAAATCCTGCCTACCCATTAGCCTTAAGATATTCTTAATTTCATCATAACTTTTTAACATGCCCAGTTTTGGATTGTCGGCCTTATCGTTGGAAAAAGGCGCTGCATGTATGCCCATGACCTGAAATTTTTCGGGACATTTTAGCATATATGCAAGGGCGAATTGATCGTCAATTTCATTGTAGGTGTCAGTGTCTAAAATGGCTTTTACTTTTCCCTTGGGCTTTTCTAGCCGTTTTATTATCTCATAATTTTGCACAATACCCACCCCTTTAAAATAGACATAAAAAACAAAATATTGTCATTACCATTACACAAAAATAAAGGTTATATCCCTTTAAATAAAAAGAAAGGAAAAGAATTACAGATTCCTTTCCTCTATATCCATAATCATATCTACTCTTCTTTGATGTCTGCCACCTTCAAATTCTGCCTCTAGCCAGCTGTCTATAATCATCTTGGCAAGATCGATACCCACAACCCTTGCACCCAAGGCTAAAATATTGGTATTATTATGCCTTTTGGATAAGGCAGCAGTATAACAGTCGCTGCACACCACAGCACGTATACCCTTCACTTTATTAGCAGCTAGAGATATGCCTACTCCAGTACCACACATCAAAATACCCCTATCACACTCTCCGCTGGCTACGGCCTTGGCCACTACTTCGCCATATATAGGATAATCAGTGCTTTCTTCCGAATAGCATCCATAATCCTTATATTCTATGCCTTTCTCATCTAAGTATTTTTTAATTTCCTCTTTAAAAGAAAATGCTGCATGATCGCTACCAATTGCTAACATAAATAACACTCCTTGTTGTATTATTATATATTTGATATAAAGCTATCTAGATGATTGCCTTCTAGAAATGGTATACCAGCTCCTATTTTATGTCAAGAACCTATATCCCTATTTAATTTTTTTGCCAGTAGATCCCAAGCCTTCTGGCAATCAGGGGTAGTATAAAGAGGCCTAAAGCCAAAATCTAGGTACATGTTGATTGCCTTCCAGTTAGTGGTTCGCGAAGTAAGATAAGCTCTTGTATGGGATTGCTGAATTCGTTTTAATGCCCTAGCTACCAGAGGTTTTCCTAACTTCCTACCTTGATAATCAGGATGAATGGCAACCCAATGAAGTCTGCCTATTATTTGGTCACTTACTTCGTTGCCATACCAGCCCATGGATGTGCCAATAACCCTGTCATTACTATCACACAGGAAAAAACATCTTGATTCTAGTTCAGACTCAAACCCAGTAAATTCATCGGTAAAGCGCTTTAAAGCTTTATCAATGCTACTAAATTCAGCCGCATCAGTTTCAATACGGGCCCATATCTCTTGATCCCCATCCTTAAAGTTTCGGAAGTGGTAACCATCTGGCAAGGGTATATGGGTATTAACACTTCTAATATGGTCATGGAACATTATTACTCTGTAGCATTTAATCATAGAATCCTCCAAATATTGCAGGAATAAAATATATTATTTATATATTCTAAACTTAATTCTAACCTTTACTATTTCCTTTGTCAATTTACATTAACTATTA
>JGI24714J26587_10001642_pt1 | contig 15448 bp, 11 predicted proteins | sample BioPla4DNA2_FD_26587 | JGI IMG/M metagenome (IMG submission 26587)
GGCAGGTCAATACATGAGATAAAACCTAAATATGTATTAGATACCTTAAGTAAATTAAAGGAACATAAGGAAGAATTAGATAAGTTAGTTCAAGTGGAAGAGGAAGCTAAAAAGAAATATGATTCCCTTCCCGATGGAGAAGAAAAATATAATGCTTTAGAGGAATTAAGACAGGCTGAAGCTAACAGAAAAAAAGCATTTTTAGATATAGTGTCCTTGACTGGTGCATTANTTCTTGAAGAGGATTTAACTAAGGTTTCAGAAATCCTCATTAAGGAATATAGTACCAGGGTGGAAATGGATAATAATAAGGATAATAAGGCTGAATATGACAGATTAGAAAAGGAATTAGTTGAAATAGAATCACAAATAGATAAGATCCTTGAAAAACATAGGGACCATCCTAAATTTGAAGAATATCAACAATATAAGGATGGGGGCATCGACCTAACTAAATTGTCCGAGGATGAGATGAGGACCTTGAGGAAGGACTTACAGATTATCTTCCAAGACCCCTATTCATCCCTAAACCCAAGGTTAACGGTGGGTCAAATTATCTCCGAGGCCTTATTTACTCATAATTTCTTTAAGAAAAATGATCCGGTAGTTCAGGATTATATTTTAGAAACTATGGAGAAATGTGGTTTAGCCCCATATTTTATCCATAGATATCCCCATCAATTCTCAGGTGGTCAGAGGCAGCGTATCGGTATTGCTAGGTCTGTAGCCCTGAATCCTAAGTTTATAGTTTGTGACGAGGCTGTATCCGCCCTTGACGTTTCTATCCAGTCTCAGATTATCAACTTACTATTGGATTTAAAGGAGAAGGCAAACTTAACTTACCTATTCATATCCCACGACCTAAGCGTTATTAAGTATATAAGCGATAGGGTTGGGGTAATGTATTTGGGTAACATAGTAGAGTTGGCTGAAACTGCTGATCTATACGAAAGGCCTATGCACCCATATACGGAAGCATTATTGTCTGCAATTCCAACTACTGATACAAAGAGAAAGAGGAAGATAGAAATCTTAGAAGGGGATATACCTAGTCCAATAAAACCACCAAGTGGATGTAAGTTCCATACCCGCTGTAAATATGCAACTGAAATCTGCAGCAGGGTAGTTCCAGAATTTGAAGAAGTAGTACCAGGCCACTTCGTTGCATGCCATCATAAGCTTAATCAATGATTAGGCATTGAAGGGAGTAGAATTAATGCTTTTCAAATCTAAATTTGAGCGGGCTATGAAATGGTTGAGGGAGAAAAACCAAGGCTCAAACTCCCACCAAATAGATGAAGAAGCTGGGGACTTAGACTTAGATAAAACCGATATACTGGCTATTATCATATCAGCCATTATAGTTTTTGGTCCCATAATCCTTATTCTTTTTTTACTGACCTATTTAATTTCCCTAATTGGACCATAAATATAAAAAGTCGGCATATAATTCTTTATGTCGGCTTTTTTTACACATATAAGGAGGATTTTAATGGCCATAATTTTAAAAGCTGTTGATATAAAGAAAACCTATGGTAAGGGTATTTTACAAGTGGAAGCCCTAAAGCCTATAAACTTAGAAATAGAGGAAGGGTATTTCTATGCCATAATAGGAAAAAGTGGGTCGGGCAAGTCAACCCTACTGCATATTTTAGGAGCCTTAGATAAGCCTACTGCTGGTAAATTATATTTGGAAGGGGAAAGCGTCTTCGAACTAAAGGATAGTGAGCTGGCTCTCCTTCGAAGAAGGAGAATAGGCTTTGTATTCCAAGCTTTTAACCTCTTACAGGAATATACGGTTTTGGAAAATATCCTCATGCCCATTCATTTGGACGGTAGGGAGCCGGATATGGAGCATTTTGATGAGGTGATAAAGGCCTTGGGAATAGAAGATAAATTAAACTTTTATCCCGATGAATTATCTGGTGGAGAGAGGCAGAGGGTGGCCATAGCCAGGGCCTTACTACCAAAACCTGCCATAGTATTGGCCGATGAGCCTACAGGCAGCCTGGATGAAAAGACAGGCCAGGAGGTAATTAAGCTTATGAAGGCTTCGGCTAAGAAATTTAAACAGACCATCATACTAGTTACCCATGATCTAGATATTGCCAAGTCAGCTGATGTAATTATAACCATATCCAATGGAAAAATCATATCTATAGAAGAAAATTTTAGTTAAAGTATTCTGATATGGAGGTAAGCTATGAAGCTTAGTGAGATAGCTAAAAGGGGCTTAAGGGGACGAAAGAAGGATACTTGGTTATTAAAGACAGTGGTAACCCTAGCCTTTATATTTATAATAACTTCTACCATATTTCATTCCAGTATAGAAAATACCAAGTTAAAACAGAGGCTTGATCTTTATGGCAAATGGCATGCAGCTTACCTGCAGGGGGATGATGAAGTTTTAAATAGGTTGAGGAAGGAAGAAGCCATAGATAGTATAGGCCTAAGTACTATAATAGGTAAGTCAACTAACGCTGGTATAGTTGGGACCTTTAATGAAGAACTATTAGACATGGGTAACTTTAAACTATACGCTGGCAGATTCCCCCAAAGTAAGGGCGAAATAATGGTGGAGTTAAATCAAATCAGCAATATGGGATTAGAGCTGGAAGTAGGACAAAAGGTTAAATTGGAAATAGTTGTATTTGAACGTTACTTGGATTTAAAGGATTATGTTGAAGCTCTAAAGGATAGATATCATGCGGACACCATTAGGGAAAATCTGCCTGACACTCCATACCTACCATCCTATACTAATAACCTATTAAAGGATAATCTATATCACTCGGTATCCTTTGAGAATGTCGGAGATGTATTAGTTGTAACTACCGATGATTACATCCACGTTACCCCCATAGCTAGCTATATAAGCCCTGAAATGATTATGGAAGAGGGGGCTATGTATTATAATAAATTAGTCTTAAAGAAGGAGTTTACAATCAGTGGAATAATATATTCTTATTCGGATAAGTGGGACTGTAATGGCTTTCCCCTAGCCAACTCCTTTATAACAGAGGAAGCTGGTAAAGAGCTGATTAATGCCATTTACAATACTAGTTTAGGAGATTATTCCTTCCATAGGATTAAACATAATATCTTCCTAAGTTCTAATTCCCTAAAAGATGGGCTATATTCCCATTTTAAAACTAAGTATCCCCATATGGAAGGGGAGGAGAGGAAGGATAAGAGGGTATTAGAGGATGTATATAACTTCATCCATAAGTTTGGGAAGACTGAAGAAGAACTGGAAAAGACCCCCAAGGCTGGCAGGCTTGATGACCTTTACCGCCATGAGAATAATTTAGAGGAGGATCTTAGCCATATTAAGGTGGAGCAGAACCTATCAAACTTTAGAAGGAACAACTTCTCCTACCCGGAGTTCACAGGCTCAACGGAAAATATCTTAGCCATAACCATCATAGCAGTAATCTTTATTGCAACCGCCTTAGCGGTATTTCAGATCTTCCTAACTCAAATTCGCAGGAGGGCAAGGAAATTAGCCCTTTTAAAGTCCATAGGGGCTACCAACTGGCAGCTAATAAAGATCCTACTCTATGAGGGCATTTATATCCTAAGGTCTGGCATAATTATGGGTATACCTATTGGGGTTGCCTTGGCATTTTTACTAGTCTTAAGTATGAATACCTTTAGGGCTAGGGGTATACAATTTCATATAAATCCCTGGCTAATGGGATTAGGTATAGTGGCAGTTTCTTTGGCCTTCTTTGTAGCTATGGCCTTTCCAGTCATATATGCCATAAATATCCCCCTGGTGGGAACCATATCTAAACCACCTAAACATAAGAAAAAGGTAATAGTAGGCAAGGGGGTTGCTATTAAGAAGCAGACCTTTACCTCCATCAATTTTACTTATTTTAAACAGAATGGAGCAAGATCCCTTATATCCCTAGGCCTATCCCTTGTGACCATAAGCATTTCCCTCTCCACCCTTCTAGTCTGCTACCTGGCCTTTGGTTCCTATAGGGATATGGTGATAGCTAAGAATAGGCCGGATTATGCCATGGAGACCTACTATGGGGAAAATAGGATGAAGTTGCCCCAGGTCAAGGAAGAAATCATGTCCATAGAGGGGATAAGGGAGGCTGAAGCCTATAAGGTAGGGCGGAACACCCTCCTTTATTATGAGGGAATGGAAGATAATATCTTAATTGAAGAATTTAAGGAGCTTCTACCGGATACTTTATATAATAGGCATTTTAAAGCCTTTCATAACAAGATATTAAATAAGGAAGTAACAGGCCTATATACTAGGTATTATGGCCTAGATCCAGAAAGTGAACTATTCCAGAGATTCAGCTCCCAAATCACCCTAGGCCAGCTTAATAAGGAGGAATTTATTCAAGGAAATGAGGTTATCTTACTTACCCCTATGTATTGGGAATTAGATCCTAAGGAGATAAATTCGACTATTGAAGAAGATCAGCTTGTGGCCTCCACCAGTGACGATGACCGATTTGCCTGGCTTTTAAATCAGAGCAATAGATATTTACTAAGCTATAATAGGACCTTTGCCAAGCATTTTAATAGGCTGGATGATCTAAAGCCTGGGGATTCCATATATTTGGCTGCTGATGAGGAAAAGATGAAGAACGAAAGCAGGGTTCTAAGTTATATAACTACAGAAGTTAAGGTAGGGGGTATTATATACTACTTTCCAGAAGAAGGCATCTGGCCGTTTTCAGCTAGAACAACCCCCTATATAGTAGTTGGCTCCTATGAGGGGATGGAAAAATTATACCCCAACTCTAGGCTGGGGCTGTTTAACAGAAGCTTAGAGGTTATGAAGATTATGACTGATACCCAATTCCCCAATAAATATGGCCGCACTCTTTGGTATCTAAATACGGATTCTAAAATAATTGACTATGTTTTGGATGCTAAATTATTATCTTTTGCCAATAATAATGGATATACCCTCTATAATTATAAGACTAGCAATATGCAACTATATCATGAAGCTGTTAATAATACGATAATCATTGCCCTACTGGGGCTTACGGCCGCCTCCATTGCCAGTGTAATTCTCTATAACACTAATATATCTAAATTGGAACAGGATAAGAATAGGATAGGAATCCTACAGGCCTTAGGGGTAACTAAGGAAGATTTTACTAAACTATACTTAAAAATTGGATTATTAGTAGGCCTAGTGAATATTCTGCTTTCTCATATTCTAATATTCCTAGTTCTGTTTATAACATCCATAGCCTCTGTGGGCTTTTTAGATATGGATTTAACTTCCTATATAAATTACTTACTAACTGATAGCTTGTGGTTATATCCATGGTCCATCCATATCTTCCTTTGTTTTCTATATTTGGGTCTAACTATCTTAATATACTACCTGCCTTCTAGGAAGATAATTAGCCCTTATCCTGTTGACAATATTAGAAGTTTGAGTAGACTATAATATAATTAACTATTTTTGGAAACTTTAAATATAAAGGGTGATCTTATGACTAAAGTAGCGGCTTTTTTCGATATCGATGGTACAATCTTTAGAAATTCCTTGATGATTGAACACTTTATGAAACTTATGACCTTCGAGGTAATCGATCCAGCCATCTGGTATACTAGGGTCAAAAAGGTGTATATGGAGTGGGAAAGTAGGTTTGGAGACTTTGAAAGATATCTTGAGGTACTAGCTGAAGTTTATCTAGATGAGCTAAAGGGGGTAAAAAAGGATTATATCGAGTATATAGCTGCCCATGTAATAAAGGTCAATGGGGATATGGTCTACAAGTATTCCAGGGATAGGATTGAGTGGCACAAAAGCCAGGGCCATAAGGTATTCTTTATTTCTGGTAGTCCTGACTTCCTAGTATCTAAGATGGCTGAGAAATATGGGGTAACTGAGTACAGGGGCAGCATTTATAAGGTGGATGAAGAGAACAGGTTTACGGGCGAAATCATTAAGATGTGGGATTCTGCCAGCAAGCAAAGGGCAATAGATGAATTAATAGAGAAATATGATGTGGACTTGGAAAATAGCTTCGCCTATGGAGATACCACAGGAGATTTATCAATGTTGCGGATGATGGGAAACCCAATAGCCATCAATCCCAATAGGGAATTGTTCGAGGCCATTAGGGCTGATGATAAATTATCTAAAAAAGCAACCATAATTGTTGAGAGGAAAAACCTTATATATAAGTTAGATGCAAGTGTTGAAATAATCTAGTAGATAAAAGGGCCTTTCATAACATCTAAATAAGTTATGAAAGGCTCCTTTTTTATTTTTTTACATATAGGGCACTTTTAAATTAATTCTCGTAATTAAATTGATATATTTTATAAGTCTTATAAGCTGAACATACTAATGTAATCCTTTCGTAAATTGTATTTCAACAATTTAAGGTATAATCAATTAAGGTATAATTAATTTCAAATCTATAAATCTTTGAAAATTATTTAAGGGGTAATAATTTTCACAAAGTGTGGAATACTAATATTTTGAGGTGAAAATATGAGAAGGAAAAATTTAACTATACTTATATTGATTATCCTTGTTACCATAGTAGGTTGTAAGCCTACAGCTGGCCAAGAGGAAATAGTTATGGATATGGAAGCCAACGACTTTAATCCTACCCTAAGGGACTATTTTCCCTTTATGGAAAATACCATTTATAAATATGAGGGGATAGGCAACGAGTTTGCTGAAATGGAAGCATATTTTGAGTATATTGAAGGAAATAAGGCTCAATTAAAGATTAAAACTCCTGCAACCAATTTTGTAAGGGTCTTAGAGCATAAGGAGGGTATTTTAAAGGAAGTCTACTTTGAAGGAGAATTTTATCATGTTGAAAATATGTTAGGGCATATGGAAGAACAGGATAATATAGTCTTAAAGGAACCTATAGAAGTGGGAAACTCCTGGACTACGGCCAATGGATATAAAAGAAGTATAAGCGGAATAGAGGTAGAGGTAGAAACTCCTTTAAAGACCTTTAAAGCTCTTGAGGTTACGACGGAACTAGGTGATGGTAGGTTACAGAAACACTACTATGCTAAGGATGTGGGCCTTGTAGCTAGTATTTATGAAGATGGTGAACATGTGGTTAAATCCCTCCTAAAATCCATTGAAAATGGGTCCATGGAGCTAAACTTGAAGACCTTTTACCCCCTACTGCCGGATATGGAGGCTGTATATGTAGAAGATACTATAGATTTCTATACTAACGGCAGGATTGAAGGCTTGTTGGAGGAGATTTTAAAAAACCCACCTGATGATGACCTGATAGCTGTTATTCCAGCTGCTACAACAATTAATTATATAAAATTAGATAGGTCTAACTGGTCCGTAAAGGTGGATTTTTCCCAGGACTTTATCAGGGAGATGAATGCAGGTTCTGGCTTGGAAGGTGAAATCCTAAGGTGTATAGCCAATACCCTCGGTCACTTTTATGATGTGGAAAGGATATATATTACAGTGGATGAAAAGCCTTACCAATCTGGCCATTATGCCTTTGAGGCTGACGAATTTATAAGGGTGGATATGGAAGGGATAGTTGAATATGAAAAAAAATAGCTCAAAAAAATTTCCTCATCCTAGGATGAGGAAATTTTTTTATCTTTCCTGCTTTTCTTGCTCTTGTCTCTCTAGCTCTTGTTTTTGCTTTTTACTTTTTTGTTTCTTTGACTTAGCCATTTCTACCCTCCTAAATTAGAAATACTGGACTCCTTTTATAGTATTTCTAATTTAAGAAATATTAATCATTATTTGAACATTTTTGTAATTCTAATAAGAATCTAGATTCCTCCTTTCTACTACCGTTCATATTTTTTATAGTTAATAGGGTCAGATGTTTTTTAGCCCTGGTCATACCCACATAAAAAAGTCTTCTCTCTTCTTCTAACTGATCTATATCACCTTTTAAATAGGCATCTATACTGCTAGTGCTGGGAAATTCTCCATCTATTAGGTCGATCATATAGACATTTTCAAATTCTAAACCCTTGGCTGAATGGATAGTAGAGAGGGTTATAGCATTTTTATTCCTGTTGGAGTTGGTATAAAGGCCTTCTATATACTTCAACCTACCTAAAAACTCTTGTAAGTTCTCACAATCCTCACTTATAAGCTTTAGATAAAATAACATGGAGCTAAGGTTATCATAGGTGTAGCCAAATTTAATAGCATTTTCCTTTAGATAGAAGTCATATTCCAGTATATGTTCAATATAATTAATTGCATCTGCTGGCCTTAATTTACTTAGCTTTTTAAAATCTAATTTTAGTTCCCTTAGATTCCTCTTATAGAAGTCATTTATTCCAGGGAAGTCTAAAATCCTATCGAATACACAGCTATTGGGATTTAGGGTTTTTGCATAGTTGACCTGTTTTTTAGATATATAGCCTTTAATTTTATAATAGATATTTTCATAGATCTCCATTTGGCTAGTATCCTGAGCAAAGATGAGGAGGTTAAGGATATCATTGACTAGCCAGTGATTGAAAAATCTTATCTTCCTATCCCTCATATAGAAGGGAATCTTATTTTTTTCAAGGGTATGGATTATACCAAGGGCCGACAAATTATTCCTAAAGAGGATGGCAGAGTTTGATAGATCCTTATCTTTTATTGAGTTTAAGATATAGTCATATTGTTCAGCTGGAGATTTTACCTTCACTATATTAATAGGTTCATAGTAAGGATTGTCTGTATAGATATTTTTATCGTATCTTTTTAAGTTACTTTTGATAAATTTATTGCAGCTAGTTACGATATTCTTTGAAGACCTATAGTTTTTCTCCATGAAATATAGCTTGCCTTCAGGGTAGAGCTTCTTAAAATTTAAGAGACCTTGAGGATATGCCCCCCTGAATCCATAGATGGACTGATCATCATCGGCTACGATAAATACATTATTTTTAGGTTCAGCTAATAGCTTAATTAATTCCAGCTGTATCTTTGAAGTATCCTGTCCTTCATCTAGCTGTATAAAATCATATTTATTCCTATACTTGTCCAAAAGATATCTATTATTTTTAAGTATTTCCAGGGAAATAGTTAACATATCATCAAAATCTATCAAATTATTACATCTCTTATATTTTTCATATTGTCTAAAAATATCAGTTAAATTTGCTATGTCAACCTTATTATTTCTTACATATTCCTCTATATCTATCATCATATTTTTAACATAGCCTATAATGTTCAACAGATTATCCAATTTTTCTTCAGTTATATAATCATTATTTAGTTTATAGTAGATTTGTTTAAGTAGGCTATATTTATTTATTTTATTCCTCTCATCTTCAATAAGCCTGTAGGTCATATTCTTCATATAGGCATACTCTCTCAATAGGCTGAAGCAGAAGGCATGGATGGTAGAAAAATGAACCTTTAGGCTGGCTAGATTTGGAAAAGAATCGTAAAATCTATTTTTCATATCCAAGGCTGAGGCCTTACTGAAGGTAATGGAAAGGATTCTTTCGGGCCTTATATGGTGATTAAGGATTAAATTGCGTGTCCTGTGTATTAGAACAGTAGTCTTGCCGGCCCCCGGAACTGCTAGGATTAAGGCTGGTCCGTGGGTATGCTTAATGGCTTGAAGCTGTTCATTACTTAGTTCCATCTTAACACCTACTTTTGTCAGTATTACTTTAGCTTAACTATTATTATGATACCATAAAAATAGCCCTATTGAATATGGGCTGGTGTTTTTACAACAAAAATTTGGATATATTATATAATACCAGTACTAAAGGGTGGAATAATATGAAGGATAAGCTTAAAAAATTTGATGGATTTCTAATTAACCTAATAAACCATAGGATGAAAAATCCTTTCTTAGATAAATTCATGTATAGGATAACGGATCTTGGTGGTGCCATATTCACCACCCTATTTTCATCTTCCTTAGTAATCCTTGGTGACAATAAGATGAGGATGATTGGTTTAGAAGCCCTAGCTGTTTTAGCCTTAAGCCAGATAGTGGTTCACAGCCTTAAGGTCCTCCTAGGTAGGGAAAGGCCTTATAAGATGATTCAGCAGCTCCATACCTTCGGCATAGATTTAAAGGATTACTCCTTTCCCTCAGGCCATACTACCGCCAGCTTTTCAATAGCAACCGTCCTGGCCTTAAATTTCCCAAATGTATGGCTTTTGACCTATCTATACGCCATTACAATTGGTATTTCAAGGATATATTTAGGAGTTCACTACCCATCCGATGTGCTTGCTGGTATCACCTTAGGTGTGGGGAGTTCCATTTTGGTCCATCTCTACCTACTTAGATATATAGAGGAATTAGCCCAGCTAGTAGGGCTTGTCTGATGTTTTAGCTAAAATTTAAGTGGTATATATAGTATAAAGAATGGAGGGGTATCATATGTTAATGGGAAATTTCCTAAGAAATAGAAAATCCATAAGGGACTTTAAAAGGGAGAGTGTAGAGGCTGAAAAGCTTGAAGAAGTTAGAACGGATATGAAGGCCTTGGAAAAAGAAGGGCAAGGGGATTTTGCCTTTAGGCTGTTTGAAGACGGAGAAAGGATAAGGGAAGCCTTAGCAGGCAAGGCCGGCTATGCAGGAGTTATGATAGAAGCACCCCACTATATTGCCCTAGACATCTTAAAGGATTCTGACTCAGCCTTGATCTACGGTGCCTATTATATGGAAAAACTAATAACAGAATTAAATAAAAAGGACTTAAGCACCTGCTGGATATCCTTAGATGAGGTTGATGAAAAGCTAAAGAAGGAACTATTTGGAAAGGATATCAAGGATATAGGATATATCTTAGCCTTTGGCTATGAAAAACCACACAATCCCTTTACTTCTGAAGAACCCTATAGCGTTAAATTTGGCATAGAGGATTTTGTCTTTGATGAAAAGCTGGAAAGGGAAGTGGAAAGGGATAAGTTGGAAACCTATGGTTTAATAGATCTATTTTATTATATAAGATTTGCTCCCTCTACTAAAAATCTCCAGCCCTGGAGATTCCTATTTAGGGATGATACTACCATAGAGCTATTACTAGCCTTTGAGGATTGGGATAGGCATCTGTTGGTAGATGCAGGGATTATAATGTATTATTTTGAAGAGTTGGGCAGATACGCAGGTATTAACAATAAATGGCAGTTAATAGATGGAGAAATTTATCAGGGAGAGCAGTATAGGTATAAATCCATTGGCTTATTTAAACTTTAATTTTGTTTTTTTAGTTTTAGAGTTTGATTTATCCCACATTTTGCAGCTGCAAAGTGTGGGATTTTTTTATAAATCCCCTTAAAAAACGTTGACAATTAAGGATTTAAGGCATATAATTAAATAAACACATGAACAAACATTCATATGTTTAAATGAAAGGGGGATTTAAATGGCTCGAATTGAATTTGAATTAAAGGGTTTAGATTGTGTCAGCTGCGCCCTGAAAATTGAAGAATCAACAAAGGAGTTAACAGGAGTTAAAAAGGCTAATTTAGACTTTGTAAGTAAGAAGATTAGAGTTGATATAGATAATAGTGTTGATATGCATAATATAAAAAAGGATATTATAGCTATAGTAAACCGCCTGGAACCAGATGTAAGGGTAGTTGACCTATCTAAGGGTAAAGATGAAGGCCACCATGACCATAGTCATGACCATGATCATGGCCATGTAAGTAGAAGTGATTTTATTAAGATACTTTTAGGACTAATCCTATTTATCCTACCAGCCCTATTAAGGTTAGAAGGTATTGTTAGATTACTAGTATATTTAACCTCCTATTTTATTGTAGGGTATGAAGTAATAATAAGGGCAGGAAAGAACATAGTAAACAGGATGCCCTTTGATGAAAATTTCTTAATGACCCTGGCTACAGTGGGGGCTTTTATCATAGGGGAATATCCTGAAGGTGTAGCAGTGATGCTTTTCTATCAGCTAGGAGAACTATTCCAGAGTATGGCGGTAAATCATTCTAGAAATTCAATCCAAGCTCTTCTGGATATTATGCCAGATTATGCAAACCTACTTCAAGGTGATGAAATAGTAGTGGTGGAACCTGAAAAGGTCCGTAAGGGGGACTATATAGTTATAAAGCCAGGGGAAAAGGTACCCCTAGATGGGGTAGTAGTGGAGGGTGAATCTAGCCTAGATACTTCCAATATAACAGGGGAAAGCCTCCCTAGAAGTATTAGAGTCGGTGATGAAATCATCTCTGGGGTTATTAATATGCAGGGACTGCTGAAGGTAAGGGTAGAAAAGGAATTAAAAGATTCAACCATAAGTAAGATCCTAGATTTAGTTGAGAATTCCTCCAATAAGAAGGCCCCAACTGAAAGGTTTATAACTAGGTTCGCTAGATACTATACCCCCATAGTGGTCTTTATAGCCTTAGGCATCGGCTTACTACCAAGCCTACTCTTCCAAGGGGACCTGAAGACTTGGGCATACAGAGCCTTGGTATTCTTAGTCATATCCTGTCCATGTGCCTTAGTCATCTCTATACCCCTAGGTTTCTTTGGGGGCATAGGGGCAGGATCTAAGAAGGGAATCTTAGTTAAGGGTGGAAACTTCCTGGAAGCTCTAAATGATCTAGAAGTCCTAGCCTTCGATAAGACTGGTACCCTTACTAAGGGGGTATTTAAGGTTTCCAGGGTAAAAGCTTACCCTCCTTATTCTGAAGAAGAGATATTAGAACTGGCAGCCTATGGGGAAAGCTTCTCCAACCACCCTATTGCCCTATCTATCCTAGAGGCTTATGATGGGGAAATAGATAGAGACCTAATAGAGGATTATAGGGAGATTTCTGGTAAGGGTATAGCCGTAAGGATCAAGAATGAAAATATCCTATTGGGAAATAGGGGCTTGATGGAAGATAACTCTATAACTATAATAGAAGAAGATTCTATAGGCACCCTAGTTTATGTGGCTAGGGAAGGAGAGCATATTGGAACTATCATAGTTTCTGATCAATTAAAGGATAATATAGTGGAAGATATAAGGAAGCTGAAGGAGATGGGCATTAAGGAAACCATCATGTTGTCAGGTGACAATAGTTCTACTGCCAAGAGNGTAGGTCAAATGGTGGGGATAGATGAAGTCTATGGAGACCTTTTACCAGAGGAGAAGGTAGCTAAGTTGGAAGGTATCTTAGAAAAAACAAGGGGTAAGGTGGCCTTCGTAGGTGATGGAGTCAATGATGCACCAGTATTGGCCAGGGCTGATATAGGCATAGCCATGGGGGCTCTAGGATCCGATGCAGCCATAGAAGCGGCAGATATAGTCATATTGACAGATGAAATCTCCAAGATTTCAACGGGAATTAAGATCGCCAAAAGGACTAAGAGGATCGTTACCCAAAATATAGTATTGGCCATTGGATTAAAGTTTATAGTCTTAGCCTTAGGTGCCATGGGAATGGCCACCATGTGGCAGGCGGTCTTTGCCGATGTAGGCGTATCTATCATCGCCATCTTAAATTCCATTAGAATTTTAAAAGTAGAGGATTAACTCTACTTTTTTTCTGTGTTTGTGTTAAACTATTAATAATAATATTATGAGGTGTTTATATTGGTAAATACACTTAAGAATAGTCGCTTGAGGAAGAACTATATCCTACTGGCAGAAAATGAATACTTACAAGGGAATAAGGAAAAGGCCATCGACTTCTACCTTAAAAGCTTGGAGTTTAAAGGAAGTAAGGAAGAGGATATTGAAATCCTATTTAATTTGGCCTTGATCTATGACGAATTAGACTTAGCTTTAGAATCTAAGAAGGCCTATGAAAGGATTATAGAGCTGGACAATAATAACCCTGGGGCCTACTATGGAGTTGCTATAATGGAAGAAAGGCTAGGAGATTACCAGCAGGCCTTATTAAATTTTAAAAGGGCTATAGAGATAGATCCTAGCTATGATAGGGCCTACTTCTTCCTTGCCAATCTCTATGACAGGTTGGGAAAGGTAGATAAGGCCATAGAAAATTATGAAAGGGTTATTGAGATGTTGCCAGATGACTACCATGCCTATAACAATCTAGGTTCCATCTATGAGGAAATAGGGGAGTATGAAAAGGCCTTTGAACTTTTTAAGCGTAGCATTGAAATAAATCCCTACTTTTATAAATCCCTCTTCAACCTAGGGGTGGTATATAAGCGCCTAGGCAACAATCAAATGGCCTTAAAATACTACTATAAATCCTTGGAGCTAAATAAGAGCTACCACTACACTTACTTAAATATATCGGCCATATATATAGAAGAAAAGGACTATGAAAAATCCATAGAGATTCTGACGGAAGGGATAGAGTTTAATGAAGATGCTGAAGACCTTTACTATAACAGGGCCTGCTGCTATGCCATTTTAGGCAGGGAGGATGAGGCCATTAAGGATTTAAAAAGGGCTTTATCCATAAATTTTGATATAATAGAATGGATAGTAAAGGATAAGGATTTTAAAAATTTATATGACAATGAGGAGTTTATCAAGTTGATAAAAAAATATGGAGGAAAAGGAAGGTAATAGGATGATAATAATTAAGACTGAAGAGCAGATACAGAAGATGAAGGAGGCTGGTAGGTTACTGGCTGGCCTTCATAAGGAAATAGCTAAGATGATCAAACCTGGTATAAGTACCATGGAGATAGACAGATTCGTGGAGGAATATTTGGAGGAAAGAGGGGCCTATCCTGAGCAGAAGGGCTATCAGGGTTATAAATATGCAACCTGTGCATCTATAAACGACGAAGTTTGCCATGGCTTTCCAAGGGAAGAAAAACTTAAGGATGGTGACATAGTTACCATAGATATGGTTGTAAACCTAGACGGCTGGCTGGCTGATTCAGCCTGGACCTATCCAGTAGGAAATATTTCTGATGAGACCCAAAGGCTGCTAGATGTAACTAAGAAGTCACTATACCTAGGTATAGAACAGGCTAAAATAGGCAATAGGCTAGGGGATATAGGTCATGCCATCCAGTCCTATGTGGAGTCCCAAGGCTTTTCTGTAGTAAGGGATTTTGTAGGCCATGGTATAGGGCGTAATATCCATGAAGATCCTCAAGTCCTACACTTCGGTACACCTGGCCGTGGTCAGAGGTTGATGGAGGGCATGGTTATAACTATAGAGCCTATGGTTAATGCTGGAGCCTATGGAGTAAAGATAGATGATAATGCTTGGACTGCCAGAACAGTAGATGGAAGCCTATCTGCCCAATATGAACACACCATAGCCATAACAAAGGATGGTCCTATTATACTTACGGACCAGGATGAAATAGATTAATAATTATTATAAAAACTGTGATCTTAGATCACAGTTTTTATAATAATATAAGAATATTACAAGCTAAGAAATATAAAGCTAAAATCTTATTAGGAACTATTATTTGAGGAAATTGCATAATTAACTTTTTTAATCAAGGTTAAAAAAGAGCATAAAGAATTAGCCCATTAATAAATGGGATTTTGAAATTATTATTAATATTTT
>JGI24714J26587_10001646_pt1 | contig 15431 bp, 16 predicted proteins | sample BioPla4DNA2_FD_26587 | JGI IMG/M metagenome (IMG submission 26587)
GAGGGGGGAGCATCCCCCCTCCCCTGTCTCCTCCCCCCTGAAATGCGATGCCCCCACGGTCCAGTGCATCGGGTTCTTGTATCGTTATGGTTGCACTGCATTACGACCCGCATTACACCGTGTTGGCCTGTGTCCTTCACCCCTTGGCAATTGCCCGCACCACCGAGTCCCTGACAAGCTCCATAAACAGACAAAGGGGTCCCGCTGAACGGAGGGAATTCCCCGTCCCTCTAGTCCGCGGCCGGTGCCGGATCGTCCACCTGTCACCTCAGAATCCCGCCCACCCCACCCCTCTGACACCATCAACCCCCACACTCCCATGCTTTATTGACCTTATACGACGCACTACTATGGAGATGGGCCTCGATAGCGACGTGCGGAGAGCGGCGGATCTGATCTCTGATGCGGACTCCGTAACGATCATCTCCCACATCGATGCCGACGGCATCAGTACAGAGGCAATCCTCTCGCAGGTGCTCACCCGCGAGGGCATGCCGGTCGAGTCGGTCTTCGTCCGCCAGCTTGAACCGATGGCAATGCGCCACGTCCCAAAGGATGGGTCCCTGAAACTCTTCACCGATCTTGGGGCAGGGCAGCAAGGCCTCCTTGAGGAGCACGGTCTTTCTGCCGACGAAGTCCTGATCCTCGACCACCACGTCAGCCAGCCCTGCGAGACGCCCTACCCCCAGGTGAACTGCCTTGACCACGGTATCACCAGGATGAGCACCGCAGGGCTCGCTTACCTGGTCGCAAAGGCGATCGACCCGACAGGCACAGATCTTGCAAAACTCGCCGTCATCGGAAACGTCGGGGATATGATGGCGAGAGAGCATTGCGGGCTCGTCGGGCCGGCCCGCGAGATCGTCCAGGACGGCGTGGAGTACGGCAACATCATCGTGCACGAACGGGACTTAAACTGCTACGGGACGTCCACCCGCCCCATTCATGTCTGTCTCGCGTACTGTGACGACCCCTACATCGACGGGATCACAAACAACACCAACGCAGCGCTCCGATTCCTCGATCGTCTCGGCATTCCGCTGAAGAACTCCCGGGGCGGCTGGCTTGTCTGGGAGGAACTCCCGTTCGAGGATAAGCGCAAGATAATCAGCGCCCTTGCCCAGCAGCTCATCGCACACGGAAGAGAGACCGACCGCCTGCTCGCCGAGACCTACATCTTCCCCGACGAGCCGGAGCGCACGCCGCTCCGGAACGCCTCCGAGTACGCCACCCTGCTCAACGCCTGCGGCCGATGGGCAAAGCCCCGGGTCGGGAGCTGCATCTGCCACGGGGATCGCGGCGACGCTTACCGCGAGGCTGAACACATGCTCGCCCACCACCGGACGATCATCCGCGACCTGCTCCAGTACATTCTTGAGAACGGGGTGACTGAACTCTCGCACCTCCAGTACATCCATACCGGCGACCGGTTCCCCGACACCATCGTCGGGATCGGGGCGGGGATGGCGCTCTCCAAGCTGAACTGGAAAAAACCCATGATGGTGCTCGCCGCGATGGTGGACGAACCGGAGGTCACGAAGGTCTCGATGCGGACGAACGAATGGGCGCTCGGTCAGGGGGTCGACCTCGCCCAGGCGCTCGTCGAGGCGTCGGCGGCGGTGGGCGGCGCCGGTGGCGGGCACAAGATCGCGGCCGGGGCGTTCATCCCCCGGGATACAGAGGAGGAGTTTGTTGATGGTGTCAACCGAATACTCAAAAGACAGTTCGCTTCGGCGGATCCGGACGATAGCTGATTTCCAATTTGGCGCCGGAGCCGGAGTTGCGATATTTCCCGACGAGTCCACCTTCCAGTACTCGACGACGGGACGCATCCGTCAGGTGCGGCTCGGGAAGGAGAGGCTTGCAACCGTTAGAGCTCAAGACGGCCGCCTGACCCTCGGGTTCGCCGGGGCGGCGCGTCTTTGCGCCCATCTTGCCCCCCCGGCCTACCGGGTGACGGTGCAGGAGGACGTAGCCCCGTTCATTGCGGACGGGAAGAACGCGATGGCAAAGCACGTCGTCGCCGCCGACGAGGGTATCCGCGCCGGCGATGAGGTGCTGGTGGTGACCGGCGACGACGTGCTCCTCGCCACAGGAACAGCCCTGCTCTCCGGCCGGGAGATGCTGGCATTTAATTATGGTGTAGCGGTAAAAGTACGACAGGGGAGAGGAACAGAATGTTTCCAGGCAAGATAAACCCAAAAAAGATGAAGCAGATGATGAGGCAGATGGGCATGGAGATGGAGGAGATCGAAGGCGTCGAGAAGGTTGTGATCTACACGTCTTCGGGAAACTACGTCTTTGACGATGCCCAGGTCATCGCTACGACGATGCAGGGGGTCACCACATACCAGCTCAGCGGCGAAGCCCGGTTTGAGGAGGCCGTCCCGGAGATCCCCGACGAAGACGTCGCCCTCGTCGCATCCCAGACAGGCGCAACGAAAGAGGACGCAAAGGCGGCGCTCATCGAGACCCGCGGCGATATCGCCGAAGCAATCCTGAAACTCTCGCAGCAATGATCGAGATCGGCGAACGTCTTCTGCTTGTCGGCAAAGACCGTGAGTACTTCATGACGGCGGGCGAGGGGCAGTTCTCGACCGACCGGGGGATGATCGATCTTCTGGCGCTCGTGGGCATGAATCCGGGAGATGAGATCCGGACTCACCTCGATGTCCCGTTCACCGTTCTGCGGCCCCGGCCGACCGATTTCTTCGTTCACGCAAGACGGAGCGGAGCCCCCATGCTCCCAAAGGACATCGGGATGGTCATCGCCTATACCGGGATGAACCGCGACGACCGCGTTCTTGATGCCGGCACGGGGAGCGGGGTTGCCGCGATCTACTTCGGAAAGATTGCCCGTGAGGTGAAGACCTACGAGGTGCGCCCTGAGTTTGCCCGGCTTGCGGAGCGAAACATCAGGGAAGCCCGTCTCGATAACGTCGAGGTGATCGCTGCCGATATGCTTGATGCAACCGGCGAGTTTGACGTCGTCCACCTGGATCTCGGTCTTTCGCGAGAGCACGTGGAGCACGCCTACTCGATCCTCTCGCCCGGCGGATACCTCGCCTGCTACACGCCGTTCCTCGAGCACACATTCACTGCGCTCGACGCCGCAACGCCGCTCTTCCGCGACGTCCACTGCTACGAGTGCATGGAGAGAGAACTGATGCGCTCCGCCCGCGGGACCCGGCCGTCGACCAGGGTCGCCCACAGCGGCTACATCACGATCGCACGAAAATAGGTGGGCTACCCCTTATACTCCTTGAGCGGGTGTTCCCACCCGGTGTAGCCGCAGTATATACAGCAATCGCCGCCGCAGTGCCTGCACTTCTGTGAGGGCTGCAGCACCATCACGACACCTGTATTGTTGCAGTAAGTGCATCCGAGTCCGTCGCAGTGGCAGCAGGTCTCGGGAGCATATGTCTCTTTGTCTCCTGACACGAGTTCGCCTCCTCTCTAGTTTTAGGGAGCAAAGATGAGAAAGGTTGTTGTGAACGGGAGCCGGAAAAAAGGTATTAGTGGATGTGCGGTGAACAGTTATTCTTAAGAGAAGAGGGGCAATCCCCGATCCCGACGGCGGNCCGGGATACGGCGGTCGGAGATGGGCCCCGGAAGGTAGCCACACGATGTACCACATAATATCGATCCGCGATCTCGAACGAAGAGATATTGATTACCTGCTGGACCGGGCGCGGGAGTTTGACACCGGGAACTACCATCCCCGGGTACTTGAAGATAAACTTGCAGCCCTCCTCTTCTTTGAGCCCAGCACCCGCACACGAATGTCGTTTGCGACGGCCATGGCCCGACTCGGTGGACGGTCAATCAGCGTGGACTCTGTGGAGGCAAGTTCCATCGTCAAGGGAGAGACGCTGGCCGACACCATCCGGGTGGTGAGCGGCTACACAGACGCAATTGTACTCCGCCACCCAAAGGAAGGGGCGGCGCGCCTGGCGAGCGAGTTCGCCACGGTCCCTGTCATCAACGCAGGAGACGGCGCTGGGCAGCACCCGAGCCAGACACTGCTCGATCTCTACACCATCAGACAGTCGATGCCTATCGAGGGGCTTGACGTGGGGCTCCTCGGCGACCTCCGCTACGGGAGGACCGCACACTCGCTCGCGCTCGCTCTCTCTCTTTACGGTGTCAAACTGCACACGATAGCGCCAGGAGGGCTCGAGATGCCGGCAAACATCACCCTTGAACTCCGGGAGCGCGGGATGGAGGTGATCGAGCATGAGGACGTCGAGGAGGTGATCAGGGACCTCGATGTCCTCTATGTCACACGGATCCAGCGCGAGCGGTTCCCGGACTCGGGATCGTATTATAATGTCGCGTCCAGTTACCGGATCACCCCCGATCACCTTTGCGGCGTCCGGGATCACCTGATGATCCTCCATCCTCTCCCGCGCGCGGGAGAGATCGACCCGGCGGTCGATCAGACACCGTATGCGCGCTACTTTGAGCAGGCGAGGAACGGTGTCCCCGTCAGGATGGCGCTCCTCTACGAGGTGATGAAATGACCAGGAAGGACCCGTCAGGCGGGCTGATCATCAGCCCGATCAAGAACGGCACCGTCATCGACCACATCACGGCCGGTGAGGCGTTAAACGTTTTGCGCATACTCGGCATCACCGGGTCGACGCGTGAGTGCCTGAGTATCGCGACGAACGTCGAGAGCAAGCGGATGGGCAGGAAGGACATCGTCAAGATCGAGAACAGAGAACTCCGCAAGGAGGAGGTCGACCGGATCGCCCTGCTTGCGCCGCAGGCAAAGATCAATATCATCCGGGACTACCAGGTCGTGGAGAAGAAAGGTGTGGAGATCCCGCATCTCCTCAAAGGCGTGGTCAGGTGCCCGAACCCCGGCTGTATCACGAACACGAACGAGCCGGTGGAGAGCACATTTGAGGTCCTCGATAAAGGGCTGCACTGCCGTTACTGCGACTGGCTGATCAAAAAGGGCGAGATCGCAAACTACATCATTTAAGCAGACGGCCCTGACGGTCTATCTCCCCCCGGTAGATCCGGGTGCTCGANATTCTCCGGCCGTCTTCAGCGAGGACACATGAGACCNCATAGAGATCCACTTTTTTTCTTCCGCGTTCTCGACGGAGTTCGTTGATCTCCACGGCAACCGGGAAGGTCTCTTCGGAGACGACAAGAATATCGAAGTCCGCATCAAGAGCGCTGCCGTAGCGGTCGGCGAGCGGTTCGACCTTCCACGTTGCGGTATAACCTTGCTCGCGGATGAACGAGGTGATGTTTTCGAGCCTTTTGTCGTAGGGGTGGACGGGGTGCACTTTTGCGCTGGCAAAATCGTCGGTCGTCAACCCGATGATCACCTCTCCGCTAGATCCCGCGAGTTCAAAGGAGCGGGAAAGGAGTTTCCGATGTCCAGCATGCAGGGGATCGAACGTCCCCCCGACCATCACTTTCATCCAGAGGCATTTGCCGCGAGGGCTTTTATGGGTAGTGGTCGGGAGGGTGTGGAGAAGAACTCGGGAAGCAGACAACCGGCTGGACATCCAGGCTCAACCGGTTGAGGGATGTGCGGATCAAGCAGGAGCGGGCAAACTCAACGATGCTCAAACGCCGTATACATGCCCATGCACAGACGTCCGCCGGATATGCAGGAGGCTGAGCGGACGAGAAGTTCAATGGGAACGTGCCCCCAAATCTCCCCCACACGATCCAGTGTCCCGACCCTCTCGCTCATCAGGCATCCATGCCCCGGCAAATGACCCCATAAACTCTACCCTGCCCCAATGCTCTTCCGGTATGCCCTTTCGCACCCCTACCCACCATACCCCATCCAACCCCACGCCGAGGGAGACCATTTTGTATCGCTGCAACCAATAGTACCAGCACTATGGAGAGCGGATCGGTTGCGGGGAAACGTGTCTTTATCGCGGAGAACGCAACAGTCATCGGGGACGTGACGCTCGCCGACGACGTAAGCGTATGGTTCGGCGCGGTGATTCGGGGCGACAGAGACCGGATCAGCGTAGGAGCGGGATCAAACATTCAGGATAATGCCGTCGTCCACACCACGATCGGGTTTCCGGTCACCGTAGGGGCAGATGTCTCGGTCGGCCACGGCGCCATCCTGCATGGCTGCACCATCCATGACCGGGTGCTCGTCGGGATGGGTGCCGTCGTCCTGAACGGTGCGGTTGTCGGCGAGGGCTCCATCATCGGAGCAGGCGCCGTGGTTACTGAGGGAAAAGAGATCCCGCCGAACTCGCTGGTCCTCGGCGTGCCGGGGAAAGTGGTCAGAGAGACGACCCCCGAGCAGCAGGAGAGCATCATCCAGAACGCGCGTGAATACGTCAAACTTGCAGAGAGGTACCGCCATGACTGACGTCGTCGTCATCGGGGCCGGGGTCGCGGGCATCCAGGCAGCGCTCGACCTTGCAGGTCACAACATTCACGTCCATCTCATCGAGCGTGAGCCGACCATTGGTGGCCATATGGCCCAACTCGATAAGACATTTCCCACAAACGACTGCTCAATGTGTATCCTCTCTCCAAAGATGGTCGAGGTGGCACGGCACCCCAACGTCACCATCCACACCTGCTCCGAGGTCGAGTCGGTCGAAGGAGAGGTTGGGAACTTTCAGGTCAGGGTCAGGAAGCATCCCCGCTACATCATCGAGGAAGAGTGCAACGGGTGCGGGGACTGCACGGCGATCTGCCCGGTCGAGGTCTATAACCGGTTCGACGCCGGGATTGGCGTGCGGAAAGCAATCTACAAGCCCCACCCACAGGCGGTCCCCGATATCGTCATCAAAGACCAGGCACACTGCATCGAGTGCGGCCTCTGTTACGACGTCTGCGGCAAGGGAGCAATCCTCCACGAGGATGAGGAACGGCTGATCGAGATCGAGGTGGCAAGCATCATCGTCACCACCGGGTATACGACGTTTGATGCACGAAATAAGACACAACTGCGTTATCTTGCCATCCCCGACGTTATAACGAGCCTTGAGTTAGAACGGATGATTAACGCAAGCGGTCCGACGGGCGGCAAGCTCAAGAGGCTCTCGAACGGCAAGCCTCCCCGGAGCGTGGCGTTCGTCCAGTGCGTCGGCTCCCGTGACCTATCCCTCGGCCGCCCCTACTGCTCGGGGGTCTGCTGCATGTACGCGATGAAGAACGCCACGCTCATCCGCGAGAAGAACCCCGAGATCGAGGTCACGATCTTCTATAACGACATCCGGGCGTATGGCAAGGGTTACGAGGAGTACTACGAGCGGGCGAAGAGGCTTGGGGTCCGGTTCGTCCGCGGGTTCCCCGGCGAGGTGCTCGAAAAGGGCGATCATCTTATGATGACCGCGGAGAACACCGAGACCGGCGAAGTGGAGACGTTCCACCCGGACCTGGTGGTCCTCTCGGTCGGACTCGAGCCTGCTTCCGGGGCCGAGGAGATTGCCCGGATGCTCGGCATCCCGATGGATGAGTCCGGGTTCTTCGGGGTTGCCGACCAGAAACTCGGCCCCGTGCTCACGGTAAAGCCAGGGATCTACGTGGCGGGAACCGCCACCTCACCAAAGGATATCCCGGACTCGGTCGCCATGGGAGAAGCAGCTGCAATGCGGGCGTATCTTGATGTTATCAGGGCAGAATGAGCATGTCAGAGAGGAGAGAGCCCTACACCATCGCGTGGGATGCTGAGAGCGAGTGCATCATATACATAGATCAAACCCTCCTTCCCGGCAGGTACGAACTGATGCGGTGCACCACCGTCGACGATCTCGCCCGCGCGATCAGGAGGCTTGAGATCCGGGGCGCCCCGGCCCTCGGCATCGCGGGTGCGATGGGNATGGCGCTTGCAGCCGTCCGGAGCACCGAAGGGGATCTCGGAAGATTCCTCGACGATCTCCGGCGGGCGGGAGACTTCCTTAAAAGCACCCGCCCGACCGCGGTCAACCTCTCGTGGGGAATCGACCGCGTTCTTGCGAAGGTATCGATGGCCAGAACGGTTGCGGAGGCAAAGGCCCTCGCCGTCGCCGAGGCGAACGCAGTTGCAGAAGAGGACGAGTTGACCTGCCGGAGGCTCGGTGGGTTTGGCAAAGACCTCTTTCCCGACGACTGCACGGTCCTCACCCACTGCAACGCAGGGGCGCTCGCCTGTCGGTGCTGGGGGACGGCGCTCGGGGTGATCCGATCGGCCGTCGCAGCCGGCAAGAACGTGCGAGTGTTTGCCTGCGAGACCCGGCCATTGAACCAGGGCTCCCGGCTCACCTGCTGGGAACTTGCCCGGGACGGGATCGACGTAACCCTCATCCCCGACTCGTCTGCGGCATACCTGATGCGGAAGGGAAAGATTGACCTCGTCATCGTCGGCGCGGACCGGATCACAAAGGATGCAGTCTTCAACAAGATCGGGACCTACATGCACGCCGTCGCCGCACATCACCATAAAATCCCGTTTTACGTCGCAGCACCGGTCTCCACATTCGATCTTGCCCGGGTGGAGAGTGAGATCACCGTCGAGGAGCGGGACCGCGCTGAACTCGCGTACTGTGGCGACCGACAACTCGTCCCCGACGACGTCAGGGTGCTCAACTACGCCTTCGACGCCACGCCCCTCGATCTTGTCGATGCCATCATCACCGAGATCGGGGTCCTGCGACCCCCGTACGCAAAGTCCTTCCAGTTTATAGAGACAACCAGATCATGACACTCTTTGAATCCAACCTCTGGATCCAGCTGATGACCACCATCGGCGAGATCACGTTCTTCCTCATCCTCGGAATGCTGCTTGCCGCGATAGCGCTCGCCATCATCGTCACCGCATCGATCACCAGAGGGAAATCTTACCTTCCGCAGATCCTGATACCGGGCCTGGTCCTCCTCGAAGGGCTCGTCAAGGCGTTCTGCAAACTCCTCGGTCTGGATGATCGGGATCTCGTCACGTTCTTCATAACTCTCCGAAACACCATGAACACAAAGGCATTCTCGGAGACCCCCGTGAATCAGCGGGCGGTCTTCCTCCCTCAATGCCTGCGATCGGCGCAGTGTCCGGCAAACCTGACACCAGAAGGTCTCAAATGCCGGAACTGCGGTCGCTGTGCAGTCGGGGAGAATACAGCCTGGCTGGAAGGGCTCGGATATAGAGTCTTCATCGTCCCGGGCTCGACATTCATAAAGCGGATGGTCAAGAAGTATCATCCACAGGCGATCATCGGCGTCGGCTGCCTCACGGAGGTAAAAGACGGGATCGATATGTGCGATAAGATTGGGATCACCCCTATGGGCGTCGTGAACCTAAAAGATGGATGTGTGGAGACGATAGCGGACTGGGCGGCGGTGAGGGATGTCGCCCTGCTTGGCCTTGAGCGCGTTTCAGGTCCCGTAGACCTTCACGGCCCTTCCGAATAAGCGAACGCTTCCGACCTTTCCAAAGACAAAGATTGTCTCGCCGCTGTTGACGTCCCCGACGTTGACCCCTGGCCGGAGGATGATGTTTCCTCCCGCCTGGATTGAATGGAGCCGCGCATTGTCGCAGATCGTGGCGGTTTTCTCAACACAAACCGGCCCTTTTATTTTGGCATCGTGGCCGACAACGATACTCTCGGCTTTGATTGAACCACCGACCGTTGAGCACGGGCCGAGCTCGAAGCGGCCGGCAACCACGACGTTGCCCCAGATATGCGTCTCCGGAGGGACGATGAAATTTCCGTCTATCTTCACGTTTCCGTCAAAAAAGGAACCTTTAGGTGCGATGTACGTGTCCCCGTGCCGGNAAACTTTCATGAGGATCTCCCGCGATAATAACTCTATTTAGGATCAGATAAATTGATCAGTGCATTTTTCCGGATCGNCCAGAGTTCATCCGGGCGTTCGCAGGCAAAAGGCCAGGGTCACAACACCCGGGCTTAAACTCCCGCAAGAGATTCATTCCTGCTGACCTGAATATCCGGCACCCGCTCCGCCCACTCGATAAGCGGAAAAGCGCTGCCGAAACTTAGATGATCGCAGCAACCGCAAAGACCGCGAGTGCAGCAAACATTCCGGCCCGTAAGATCGATGTAGCCCTTGACGTGCGGACACATGCCGGCGTCGTGCACCTCGCTCCCCGGGCCGCCCCAAAGAGGATGACGATATCGACGATCGCGATGGCGATAAGATAAAAGAGACCCCACCAGTCGCCGAAGGGGAGAATGCTCACGAGAACTGCGCCGCAGGCACAGGCGAGCGCGAGCCGGCCCGTCCATTGGACGCCGACGAGCATAGGAAGCGTGCGTGCCCCTCCGGCAGCGTCTCCGTCCACGTCCTCGGCGTCTTTGAGANTCTCCCGCGCGATGGTCGCAAGGAACGTGATCGTTGCAAGCGAGAGGTTCTGAATGAGCCCCTCAATACCTTCAAACGCTCCACCAAAGAGAAAGACGCTCGCGGTCAGGTAGGCGACCGCGACGTTGCCTATACCCGGGGTCCGCTTCAGCCAGACGGCATATCCTACCAGGATTATTGAGTTTACGAGAGCAATGGCAAAGCAGAGCGTTGTCGTCAGGGCGGCGGCGGCAAGCCCGCCGATGAAGAGAACTGCCGCGTAGGCTTTCGCACCGGAAAGAGTGATCAGTCCTGCCGGGAGGGGTCGATCGGGCCGGTTGATCCGGTCGATCTCGAGGTCATAGACGTCGTTGACGACGTTCCCCGCAGCGGTTATGAGCGTCACCACCACGGCAAGCAGGAGCGACGGCGGCGTGAGGGTACCCGTGGCGACCAGGTACCCGATGAGCGCGGTAAACCCCGCAACGACGGCGTTGTGCGGGCGAGTTATCCTGATAAAGGCTGTTGCGCTCATTTTCGGATAGTTAGGTTACCAGGCTATCGATAAATAACCAGAGGGTTTTCTCTTGAGAGAACACGGGAAAACGGACGGGCTTGGGGGGATTTGAACCCCCGGCATTCAGCTTAGGAGGCTGACGCCATATCCTGGCTAGGCCACAAGCCCACAGACTGGAGTAATAGTATTACTCATGAGAAGGTATAAGGGTATCGAGTATCCACCTTTCCGGAAGCAATGGATATCGTTGAGGTTACGGAGGGTAGAACCCGGTTTTTCGTGCCGAGGCAAGATCCTCATCTTCAGTTCCCGCCGGGAGGCGGACCGGTCTTTTATAATCCACGCATGGAACTGAACCGGGATGTTACAATCCTCCTCCTCTCAGTCCTGCGGCCGGAGGATTATCTCGACGCCATGGGAGCGTCAGGGGCCCGGGGGCTCCGGGTGGCGCATGAAATCGGTATCCCGGTCACGATCAACGACTGGAGCCAGAGAGCAGTCGACCTTGCCCGGCAGAACGTGGAGAGGCTCGGATTGTCCGCCGAGGTCACCCACAGCGATGCGAATGCTCTGATGAGTGTACGGAAGTTCGATGCCGTCGATCTCGATCCCTTCGGGACGCCTGCGCCGTTTGTCGACGCCGCCGCCCGGAGCGCCGGGAGGTACCTCTTCGTCACCGCGACCGATACCGCCCCGCTCTGCGGGGCGCACTTAAAAGCCGGAATGCGCCGTTACTTCTCCCGCCCCCGGAATACCGAGTACCACGCCGAGGTCGGCCTCCGGACGCTGCTAGGGTTTGTTGTGCGCGAGGTGATCAAGTACGATCGCGGGGTAGAGCCCCTCTTCTGCTACGCACACGAGCACTTCCACCGCCTGCACCTCCGTCTCAGGGACGGGGCGGCTGCGGCCGACAGGACGCTTGCGCGGATTGGCTACATCATGCAATGCAGAGACTGCCTCTATCGGACAGAGCAGACCGGTCTCCTTCCGGAACCAGAGGAGTGCCCCCTCTGCGGGGCGGACCTCGTCCCCGTCGGCCCCCTCTGGACCGGGAGGATCAACGACGATCCGACGCTCGCCGCGATGGAGGAGCTGCTTCCTTTGGTGAACGTCGGGAACAGGGCACGGATCGCGCGGCTGCTCTCGACCTGCCGGCAGGAGCTGGAGACATCGAGCCACTACGACTACCACGTCATAGCAAAATCACTCCGGGTCTCACCCGGCAGCATCGAGACGGTCATCGAGCGTCTTGTGGGGCTCGGCTACCGGGCAAGCCGAGCGCACTACTCAGGGACCGCCATAAAAACCGATGCACCGCTTTCCGTCCTTGAAAAAGTGATCAGCGGCGGGTGACGATGGTGAGGATGTCCCCGTCCGCGAGCTGGTGGTTGAGGCCGACGCGCTGCGCGTCGTGCTTGGCCGATTTACCCCAGACTTTTGCATACCGGAACTTGTCTGCGAAGTCGCGGTGAAGCCGGTTGCAGACGTCCTCGACCGTCGCGGGGCTCCGGATGATCAGCGGCTCGTCCATATCTGCAGGGCCGCCGACCGGTTTTAAGTAAATACGCATGAATCCGAGATTCTCGTATATTGCGTCCTTTAAGTCTTCGATGCGGTAGCCGCTGTGCGCCGAGACCATGATGGGTGGTTCACCGAACCGTTTGGTCAACTCTTTCTCGATATTCGTCCTCGTCTTCTCGTCGACGAGATCGACCTTGTTGACCGCGATGAATGCAGGGACGTAGACCCGGTTTCCAATCATCGCATCGATGAAATCATCCTGGGTTACGTTGTTGCGGATCAGGACATCCGCATTGACGATCTTGTTCTCTGCAAGGATCGACCGGATCTCCTCGATATCGAGATCAACGCTGCCGACGGTGTTCAGCCTGATCCCGCCGTTTGCGGTCTTCTTTATGGTAATATCGGGTTTTTCCTGGTTAATTCGGATTCCCGCATCGTAGAGTTCGCGCAGGANGACGTCGACGTGCTGCTGGTTGAAGACGTCAACAAGGATCAGGATCAGGTCGGCGCTCCGGACGACGGCGATCACTTCCTTCCCGCGGCCTTTGCCCATCGCTGCGCCGGCGATCAGGCCGGGGATATCCAGGATCTGGATCTTTGCGCCCCTGTGCTCCATCGAGCCCGGGATGACAGAGACGGTCGTGAAGGCATATGCCCCAGTCTCTGAGAGGTCGTTGCCGGTGAGTTTGTTGAGCAGCGTACTCTTTCCGACGGACGGGAAACCGACTAAAACAACGGTGGCGTCTCCCGACTTCTTCACGGAGTAGCCCTCTCCCCCGCCGGAGGAGGCCATAGCCCGGGCTACCGCATCGTCGCGAATCTTCGCAAGTTTCGCCTTGAGGCGGCCGATATGCTTGGAAGTCGCCTTGTTGTACGGGGTATTCTTGAGTTCGTCCTCAATCTCCCGTATCTGCTCTTCGACACTGCTCATTACTGCCGGTATAGGTATGCGGGGCAGCTACTTATTGGTGTCTGTGGTAAAGATCATGGTGTGGCAGAAGAATCGAGGCCCGGATATGGCTCCGATTACGAGGTTACAGGCCGGGTCATGGAGAGGGGCATGTGCGATAAGTTTAAGTAGTTTAACATCAAACAATGTAGAGCACAATGGTGTGCAATGCGCTGCTATAGTGTAGACCGGCCAATCATGTAGGACTCTCACTCCTACGACTGGGGTTCAAATCCCCATAGCAGCATTCTGTTTTCAAAGAATCTTCTGCTTCGAGACGATTCCATGGATCAATCACTTTCCGGCCAAAACCAGCGAGTCCAGAAATATCTCGGCGACAAGGGTCTCGTCGTCCTGATTGCTCTGCTCTCCGCCTTTGTCCCGCTCTCGACCGATCTCTACCTCCCCGCTCTCCCCGGCATGGGAGATTACTTTGGGGTCTCCGCCGACCTGACGAACCTCACCCTGATCCTCTTCTTTCTCTTCTTCAGTCTTGGACTGCTCTTCTGGGGCCCACTTTCCGATAAATACGGCCGCCGTCCAATCCTCCTCGCCGGACTTGCCCTGTACATCGCAGCAAGCGCCGGGTGTGCGCTCTCGTGGAGCATCTGGCATCTGAGCGCATTCCGCGTCCTCCAGGCCATCGGCGGCAGCGCCGCTTCTGCGGTCGCGACCGCGATGGTCAAGGACGTCTACGACGGGAGGAAGCAGGAATCAGTGCTCTCGATCGTCCAGTCGATGGTCGTCATCTCGCCCGCCATCGCGCCGGTCCTCGGCGCGTTCATGCTCCCCTACACGTCGTGGCGGGGGCTCTTTTTGACACTCGCTCTCATCGGAGTCGTCTCGATGGCAGGCGCCCTCCTCCTCGAAGAGACCATACCCTCGCGGTATACCGGCACCGTGGCGCAATCCATCCAGAGACTCGGGGCCGTGCTCAGGAACCCGGGTTTTACATCGCTCCTCGTCGTTTTTTCGCTCGTGAGCACCGCATCCCTGGCATTTGTCTCCGCCTCACCGTACATCTACCAGGATTGGTTCGGGCTCTCGGAACAGTGGTATAGTTTCTACTTTGCTCTCAACGCTATAGGCCTGATAGTGGGTCCTTTCCTCTACCTCTGGCTCTCCCGGCACACGAGCCGCTGGATGATCGTCGCATCAGGTTTCGCCGTCATGCTTGTCGGAGGAGCACTCGTCTGCCTCTTCGGGAACCTCGGCCCTCTCTTCTTTGCCCTGGGCCTCTTCCCGGCGTCATTGATGGGGAGTGCCGTGCGTCCGCCGGGCGCGTTCCTGATGCTCGACCAGCAGAAGGAGGATACCGGCTCCGCATCAGCCCTGATCAACTGCGCCGGCCTCGTCTTCGGCAGCGCCGGGATGATCCTGGTCTTCCTTGGCGGAGAGAACCTCGTCCTGAGCCTTGGCGCGCTCAACGTGGCGGTCGGGGCCGTGTGCCTCGCAGGGTGGGCGGCGATCGGGAGATGGGGATTGGTGAGGAGTTGAGAACAGCCGATGGGCGTGACGATGAGGGATTCTATTAGCACCTACACAAGCACAGGATCCAAGACGATTAGCGCCCGGTAGCAGAGGCACGGAACCGAAAAACTTCCCTGCCCCCTCGTCCGAAAAAAGACTATCTTAAACCCATCGGAAAAGAGGTGAGGCTGTCTTTGCGACGGAACGCTTGATACGTTTGTAGTTGCCGCCGTTTGGGTTCAGCCGGAGGGCAGTCAGCATCGCGTAGGATCACCTGAGCGAACGCCCCAAAGAGGCATCAATACCGCCGGCCGTGATGGTCCCGGCCCGCGCGATCAGACGTCCGCCATGCACCTCACCTGCATGCAACCTAAAATCGCTCAAATCGACCCCTATTTACGCAAATCCAGAATAATTCAAGGATATTTAAGATGACTACCGGAGCAGATTGAAGAATTTATCATGTTGAATCATTACAAAACCTATAAGGCAGAGATGATACCACGTTGTACAGTTCACTCCGACCTATAGGTGTGGTTTTTCCGGGAGACGGTTCATCTGTCAGGGAATATGAACTGCACGGTTATAGAGATGCTTAAGTTGATACTCGAAATTAGAGGCGACAACCATGGTAAAGAGAATGCTAAGCGAGTCTGAGTCGTACGAACTCCTCAAACAATACGGTGTACCGGT
>JGI24714J26587_10001662_pt1 | contig 15348 bp, 14 predicted proteins | sample BioPla4DNA2_FD_26587 | JGI IMG/M metagenome (IMG submission 26587)
TAATCGTTCCTTCGGAGGAAGAACAGGCCGAAAATCCAAGGTCACGAAGCGCTAAACTTCGGATAGCGGAAAAAATAATAGAATAAATAGAATAAACGGTAAAGCGTATGAAAATCAAATTCGGAAAAATACGAAAATCATTCGTTTACGTTTTTGGCGGAAGCGTGTTAACGGAGGATTTCCTGTTGAAAAATATGCGCTTCATTGCTATCGTTCTTGTCATTATTTTTGTTTTCATCGGGCACCGATATACTGTTCTTCAAAAGATGTCGGAAATAGAAAAACTGCAACGTGAACTAAAAGATGTAAAATATGAGGCGTTGACTATTTCGGCAGATCTAACGAAAGCAAGTCGTTTGACGGAAATCGAAAGGCTTATTGAAAAGGAAGGGCTGGAACTGAAAATTTCCAATGAACCCGTTTATAGAATCAGGAAAAAATAAAAGAGTAATTTTTCGTATCGAAAAATGGAACAGCAGCAACGACATGACAATGAGGAAGGCATTATGGGGCGATATGGGCTCATTGTAGTGATATTGCTTTTATTTGCCGGAATGATTGTGTTTTCGGCCGGGAAAATAATTTTTAGTGCCGAAGGAAAAAAATGGCGTGAGGTAGGGAAAAAGGAAGCTGTAATAAAGGACCGCGTGATTCTTCCCAACCGGGGAAATATTTATACGCACGATGGAAAGTTACTTGCGGCAGGCGAACCCCTTTATGGGGTTTATATGGATTTTTGGGCCGACGGGATGAAGAAGGATACCTTATATAAATATATAGGCGATTTATCGGAGGCATTGGCTAAAAAGTTTCCCTCGCGCGGCGTGAATCAGTATCGCAATGTGATCCTGAATGGTTGGAAGATGCGAGAAACGGAAGAGCGAAGAATGAAGGATTATCAAGCACGAGGTGTCAAGAAAAAAGTCCCTTTGCGTTCGCGTTATGTGCGTATTATTAAAGAAGATATTTCATATGTTGACCTTAAAGAGATACAGACATTTCCATTTTTTAATCAACGTTCGAACAAAAGTGGTTTGGTGGTAGAAGGAAAAAATGCGCGAAAAAAGCCCTTCGGAAATTTGGCGACTCGCACAATCGGGAGTGTTTATAAGAATCTTGAAAAAGGAGGTGCCAGTGGATTAGAGTTGAAATACGATTCATTGCTTCGAGGCGTTCCCGGTGTGAAAAATCGACAAAAAATACAGGGGAAATGGATGGACGTTGTAGAAATTCCGGCTCAAGATGGTTATGACTTGGTAACCACGCTTGATGCCGACATTCAGGAAATTACCGAAAGGGCATTGCGTGAAAAACTGATGGAAACGGAAGCCGAATCGGGGACGGCAATTGTGATGGAGGTGAAAACCGGCGAGATAAAAGCGATTTCAAATCTCGATAGGACAAGCAAGGGAACATATTACGAAGGCAATCCCAATGCCTTTTCGTATATGAATGAACCCGGCTCGACTTTTAAAACCGTTACGGTGATGGCCGCTCTGGATGATGGCGTGGTTACACCTACCGACTCTTTTTATGTGGGCAACGGTTTATTTCAATATAAAGGAAAATGGGTTAGGGATCATTATTGGAGGCAAGGGCGCGATCGAGGTTATTTGACGGTTGCCGAAGGCATAGAGATATCGTCAAATATAGTGATTAGCAAGATAGCTCTCAAAGGATACGAAAATAATCCGAAAAAATATGTGGATGCCATCGATAGAATCGGACTTCGTAAATCGTTGACATGGGATGTTCCATTAAGCGGGATCGAAGGAACATCGGTTATTCGTTATCCCGATGACAAAAACAACTATTGGTCAAAGACAACTTTGCCTTGGATGTCTTTTGGCTACGAAACGCAGATTCCGCCTATTTACATGCTTATGTTTTACAACGGCATTGCAAATGGAGGGAAAATGATTAAGCCTTTTATTGCTAAAAGTGTCGTAAAGAACGGGAAAACAATCGAAAAATTCGAAGCTGAAGTAGTGAATCCCAAGATGTGCAAAGATAGTACTTTGGTACAGATCAGAGAAATGTTGCGAGGTGTGATCGAAAATGGTACGGCAAAAGTGGTGAGATCCGACTATTTCCCTATGGCAGGGAAGACAGGCACTGCCCAGATTGCTACGGGAGGAACTTACAGGGGATATTTTGTTTCTTTTTGTGGGTATTTTCCTGCCGATGATCCGCAATATACTTGTTTTGTAGGGATCAGAAGGCCAAAAGGAGTCCCTTCAGGGGGAGGACAGGCAGGGATGGTTTTCAAAAACATTGCGGAACAAATATACACCCGCAATGCCCGACTTTTTCCGGAAAATTGTAAGGTGGATTCTACAATAAGCAAATTACCTTCAATTAAAAATGGCAACAGGAAAAAAAGTGAAACGGCAATGGCAGCCATAGGATTGAAGATATCCGAAAATTCGGATGTGTCGTCAAATTGGGTGCAAATCGTTAACGATAGTTCGGTTTATCGAATGCGGGAATTGCCCATTGGTGAAAAAATAGTTCCCAATGTGTGGGGTATGGGGGCACGAGATGCTGTATATTTGCTTGAAAAAGCGGGGATGCGGGTAAATCTGACAGGGGCAGGTAAAGTGGTTTCGCAGTCTCTCCGCCCGGGATCGAAGGTGACAAACGGAGCGACTATCCGTATAGTTTTGCAATGAAAAGGATAAAAATATGGAATTAAGTAAACTTATTGCGAATTGCAATGTGATTTCGATAAAAGGGGACGAAAAAACGGAAGTGTCGGCTATCGTTTCCGATTCTCGTCAAGTGCAGCGTGGTTCACTTTTTGTGGCTGTTGAAGGTGTTTGTGCCGACGGTCATTCCTATATAGGGAAAGCCATTGAAGAAGGTGCAAGTGTGATTGTTTACGACAAACCTTTTATCGGGGAATTCCTTTCGCAGGTTACTTATGTACAAGTGGAAAACAGTGCCGTCGCTTTGGCTCTGATTGCTTCGCAATGGTATGGCAATCCTTCCCGCCATCTTAAACTTATTGGGGTTACCGGCACGAATGGGAAAACCACGGTAGCAACCTTACTTTATGAAATGTTTCGTAGACAGGGTTATGCCGTAGGATTGTTGTCGACGGTATGTAATTATGTCAACGAAAAAAAATATCCCACTACCCACACTACGCTCGATCCCATTGCGTTGAATCAATTTCTCAGGATGATGGTCGATGCCGGTTGCGAATTTGCATTTATGGAAGTCAGTTCGCATGCCATTCATCAAAAGCGGGTATACGGTTTGGAATTTGCCGGCGGCATTTTTACCAACCTTACCCANGATCATTTGGATTATCACAAAAATATGTTGGAGTANCGTGACGTGAAAAAATCGTTTTTTGACGATTTGCCCGCCGATGCGTTTGCTCTTACCAATATCGATGATAAGAACGGTTTATTCATGCTTCAAAACACCAAGGCAAAGAAATATACGTATTCGTTGAAAAATATGGCCGATTTCAAGGCACGGATTTTTGAAAAACATTTTAATGGTACCGATATCGAAATTAATCGTCGACAACTTACGGTTCAATTTGTTGGGATGTTTAATGTGTATAATTTACTGGCTGTTTATGGGGCGAGCATATTGCTGGGATTGAATGAAGATGATGTTTTGAGGACGCTTACCGTTCTTAAGCCGGTGGCCGGACGTTTTCAGACTATTCATTCATCAAAGGGTTTTACCGCAATTGTCGATTATGCTCATACTCCGGATGCCTTGACCAATGTGCTCAATGCCATTCATGATGTTCTGGAGAAAAAGGGGGGCATCATTACGGTGGTTGGCTGTGGAGGAAATCGCGACAAAACCAAACGTCCGATTATGGCTCGTGAGGCGTATCGGTTGAGCGATAAGGTTATTTTTACTTCCGATAATCCGCGTTTTGAAGATCCTCAAGATATATTGAACGATATGCTTGCAGGGTTGGCGGAAGAGGAACAGCAAAATGTACTTACCATTGCCGATCGTCGTGAAGCAATAAAAACAGCTTGTGCTTTGGCGAAACCCGGTGATGTGGTTCTTATTGCAGGAAAAGGACACGAAGATTATCAAGAAATAAGAGGTGTGAAGCATCATTTTGACGATAAAGAGGAGGTGGAGAAAATATTTTTCGGCAGGTACGATTTTAAATTAAAATAANTAAATAGATAGATGGATGTTNTATTATTTTTTTGAATACTTGGAACAATTTGATTTTCCCGGAGCAGGTATGTTTCAATACGTNACGTTTCGGTCTGCTATGGCGGCTTTGCTTGCGCTTTTTATTTCGATTTTTGCCGGCAANTNCATCATCCGATGGTTGCAGAANAANCAGATTGGGGAAACCATTCGTGATCTTGATCTGGAAGGGCAATACAGTAAACAAGGAACACCGACAATGGGAGGAATAATCATCATATTGTCTATTTTGCTTTCTATATTATTGTTTGGGAAACTGGAAAACATATATATCATTTTGTTGATTGTAAGTACGATATGGGTTGGCGCCCTTGGTTTTGCCGACGATTACATCAAAGTATTCAGAAAAGATAAAGAGGGAGTAAAGGGAAAATTCAAAGTAGTTGCACAAGTCGGCTTGGGATTGATTGTGGGATTGGTTATGTATTTAAGTCCGGATATCGTTGCCAGAGAGAATACCGAGATCCGCGTGAACAACGTTATTGAAAGTGTTCAATATGAGGAAAAAGCAGTAAAGACCACAAAAACAACCATTCCGTTTGTGAAAAACAACAACTTCGATTACCGTTGGTTGGTTTCTTTTATGGGTGATTTTGCCGATGAGGCGGTATGGGTGATTTTTGTGGTTGCCGTGATTCTTATTGTTACCGCAGTTTCAAATAGCGCAAACCTGACGGACGGTTTGGATGGGTTGGCGGCGGGTTCGTCGGCAATCATCGGTGTGGCATTGGGTATATTGGCATATGTTTCGGGAAGGGTAGATTTTGCCTCTTATCTGAATATCATGTATATACCTGGAAGCGATGAGCTAATGGTTTTTGCGGCGGCTTTCGTGGGAGCTACCGTCGGATTTTTATGGTATAATGCCTATCCTGCCGAAGTGTTTATGGGCGATACGGGAAGTTTAACGTTGGGAAGCATCATAGGCGTGTTTGCCGTATTGATCCATAAGGAATTGCTGCTTCCCATTTTATGTGGAGTCTTTTTTGTGGAAGCTTTGTCGGTAATTGTTCAAGTTACCTATTTTAAATATACAAAGAAAAAATACGGTATCGGTAAACGGGTTTTTAAAATGACGCCATTGCATCATCATTTTCAAAAACCGGGAAATGCCGGCATCGATGCGCTTATTCAAAAACCCATTGCGCCTATTGCAGAGCCAAAAATCGTTACTCGTTTTTGGTTAATAGGAATAGTCTTGGCCGTATTTGCAGTGGCAACGCTCAAAATGCGGTAGTTGAAACGATAGGATATAAATGAGAATGAAAAAATATGAATGACGATAAGCCGAAAAAATTTATGGTGATTCTTGGTGGAGGCGAAAGTGGGGTAGGTTCTGCCATTCTTGCCCGAACGAAAGGATTCGATGTGTTTTTGTCGGACAAGGGGAAATTGACCGATGAACATCGGCAAACACTGATCGATTATACGATCGATTTCGAAGAAGGGAAACATACGGAAGAAAAGATTTTTTTGGCCGATGAAATCGTAAAAAGCCCCGGAATACCCAATACCGCTCCTTTAATTCAGAAAATCAGAGCAAAAGGCATCCCTGTGATATCCGAAATCGAATTTGCAGGGCGTTATACCGATGCTAAAATGATATGCGTTACCGGTAGCAACGGAAAAACAACCACGGCCGGTCTTATTTATCATATTTTACAATCGGCAGGATTGAATGTGGGCTTAGGCGGAAATATCGGGAAGAGTTTTGCCCGACAGGTAGCGGAAGAAAATTACGATTATTATGTATTGGAGTTGAGTAGCTTTCAACTCGAGGATATGTATGATTTTAAAGTGGATATTGCGGTGCTGATGAACATTACCCCCGATCATCTCGATAGGTACGATCACAACATGCAAAATTATGTGGATGCAAAAATGCGTATTATTCGCAATCAGACCTTTGATGATGCTTTTGTTTTTTGGGTGGATGATCCCATCGTGACTCGTGAAATCGAGAAATTGAAGCCGCTTGCTTCACTCTATGGATTTAGTGAAACGAAACGTGAAAATTCTTGTGCATATACCGAGAACGATCAGATATATATAAATGTAAAAAACCACATGTTTACTATGGAACAGGAATTATTGGCTTTGCAGGGTACGCATAACTTGTACAATTCGCTTGCATCGGGTATCGTAGCCAAATTGCTCGATATTACCGATGAAAATTTGCGCCGGTCGCTTAGTGATTTTCGTGGTGTGCCCCATCGGTTGGAAAAAGTGGCAACCGTGCGCGGGGTCCAATATATCAACGATTCAAAAGCGACCAATGTCAATTCGTGCTGGTATGCTTTGCAAAGTATGCGTTCAAAAGTGGTGCTTATTCTGGGTGGTACGGATAAGGGAAACGATTATTCGGAAATCGAAGATTTGGTGAAATCCAAAGTTCGGGCGTTGATTTTTTTAGGCGAAGACAACTCGAAACTCCATGCATTTTTCGATGGTAAAGTTCCCGTAATAAAAGATGCCCATTCGATGGAAGAAGCGGTGAATGCAGCTTATCGATTGGCTGAAAAGGGCGATACGGTATTGTTGTCGCCATGTTGCGCAAGTTTCGATCTTTTTAAAAATTATGAAGATCGGGGCGAGCAGTTTAAAGAATGTGTAAGAAGACTTTAGTTTTTAATGGATATGAATTCATCAATGGAAATTCCCGAACTTTCTTCTGCAAATGAAGCAAGAGAGAAAGAGGATACTGTTTTTGGGAAAATATTTAAAGGCGACAAGGTAATTTGGACTGTATTTATTATTCTGTGCGCAATTTCGCTGATAGAAGTTTTCAGTGCAACCAGCACCATTGTTTATCGCCAGCAGAATCCTTGGGGACCCATATTGCGTCATGCTACTTTTCTTATAGGAGGAGTGGGTGTCATTCTTTTTATTCATAATGTTCCTTACCGGTATTTTTCGTCGTTGATTTTTGTTCTTCTGGCTTCTATCGTTTTGTTGATTCTGACTCCTTTTATAGGGACCACAGTGAATGGTGCCGAGAGATGGATTTCCATTTTTGGATTTACTATTCAACCTTCGGAAATTGCCAAAATATCGTTAATCGGGACCATTGCGTTTTTGTTGAGCAAACAAAACGGTGATAATGATGTGGTTCTTTTTAAATGGATGATTGGGCTTACTGCCGTAGTATGTGGGATTATCGCTTTTGATAATTTGTCGACGGCCGTTCTGCTGTTTGTTGTTTGCTATTTGCTCATGTTTATTGGGAAAGTAAAACTCATACGGCTGGTAAAGGTAGGACTGGCTGTGATTGGGCTGGTTGCTATTTTTGTCTTTTTCTTGAAAATAATTCCTGAAGATTGGACGCAAAAAGGAATTTTAAACAGAACGGCTACTTGGAAAAATCGTATCGAAAATTTCACCACTCACAAGGAAGAAACGGAGGAGTCTTATTTTACGATAACCGATGAAAACTATCAGGTAGCCCATGCAAAAATTGCCGTTTCCAATGGCGGGCTTTTAGGCAAGTTTCCGGGAAACAGTACCGAACGCGATTTTTTACCCCAAGCTTATTCCGATTTTATTTATGCCATAATCATCGAGGAATTGGGTTTTTTAGGAGGTGTAGTTGTATTGTTGTTGTATGTAATTATTCTTATCCGTTCGGGCATGATTGCCAAAAAAGTCGATAAGCTATTTCCCAAGTATTTGATTTTGGGATCGGCTTTGATTCTTTCTTTTCAGGCATTTATCAATATGGCGGTTGCCGTTAATCTGATTCCTGTAACCGGTCAGCCGCTGCCACTTATAAGTAGGGGAGGCACTTCAACCTTAATAACATGTGCTTATTTCGGAATTATTTTGAGTGCGGATCGTTTTGGATCGGCCAAAAAGAAAGAAGAAGATCTTGTCTCGGATGAGGATGAGGAGGGAAAAGAGAATAATGAAAATATTAACGATGGGGCGGATTTTGGGATGCAAGATTCGGGAGATCCATTTGAAATGAAAGAAAAAGTTGAATTTGAAATTTTCGTCTGTAATGATGAAGAATGGGAGACCTAGGGTTATTATTGGTGGGGGTGGAACAGGTGGGCATGTTTTTCCTGCCATTTCCATAGCCAATGCCATAAAAAAACGATGGTACGATGCGGAAATTCTTTTCGTTGGGGCAAAAGATCGCATGGAAATGGAACGGGTGCCGGCAGCGGGTTATCGAATTGTGGGACTTCCCGTTTCCGGTTTCGATCGCAAGCATTTGTTGAAGAATATCGTTGTGGCAATAAAATTGTTGAAAAGCATGTATATGGCAAATAAGATTATTGCCGATTTTAAGCCGGATGTAGTTGTCGGTGTCGGTGGATATGCCAGTGGTCCCATTTTGCGAGCTGCGGCATCGAAAGGTATTCCTACGCTTATTCAGGAACAAAACTCTTATCCGGGAGTAACCAATAAGATGTTGGCCGACAAAGCGGTCAAGATTTGTGTTGCTTATGAAGGTCTCGAGAAATATTTCCCAAAAGAAAAGATTGTCATAACCGGAAATCCTTGTCGGCAGGATCTAACGGTTTCGGAAGAAAACAGAAAGAAAGGAATTGAGTTTTTCCGTCTTGATCCCGAAAGAAAAACAATTCTTTTGATTGGTGGCAGTCTCGGTGCAAAAACACTCAACGAGAGTGTTGTTTCAGCTTTCCCGAAAATTGAACGAGCAGATGATGTACAGGTTATCTGGCAATGTGGTAAATATTATTACGACAACATAAAGCAATTGCAGGCTGAGGGAAAAATTCCCTCGAATATTCGGTTATATGATTTTATTTCGCAGATGGATTATGCCTATTCGGTGGCCGATTTAATCATTTCGCGTGCGGGAGCAGGTTCCATATCCGAATTTTGCCTGTTGGGAAAGCCTGTTATTTTGGTTCCTTCGCCCAATGTGGCCGAAGATCACCAGACAAAAAACGCGCAAGCATTGGTCGAAAAAGACGCTGCCATCATGATTGCCGATTCCGATGCACCTTCTTCTCTTTTTGATATGGCATTGGAAGTGGTCAGAGACGAGGAGCGGTTGAAATCGTTGAGCAACAATATCGCTAAATTTGCACAACCGTATTCTGCAGATCGTATTGTCGACGAAATCGAAAAAATCATAGGGAAATGAACGAAAGTTTGGAGCGATATTTCAATTGTTACTTTATTGGAATTGGAGGTATAGGCATGAGCAACCTTGCCCGATATTTTTTGGCTGAAGGAAAGACGGTGGGAGGGTACGATCGTGTGCAGTCACCTTTAACCGATGCCTTGACAAAAGAAGGTGCTTTTATTCATTACGAGGATAATATCGATGCTGTTCCCCAACAATTCCTCGATAAGGAACGGACGTTGATCGTTTATACCCCTGCCGTTCCTTCCAATCATTCGGAACTGAATTTTTTCCGTTCGGAAGGTTTTATGGTGATGAAACGCGCACAGGTTTTGGGCGAGATTTCCAAGATGAGCGATGCGATATGCATTTCCGGCACCCACGGTAAAACAACGGTCTCGAGCATGATTGCCCACCTATTGCGGCAGTCGCATGTCGATTGCAATGCGTTTCTGGGAGGGATCTCGAAAAATTACAATAGCAACTTGATTTTATCGGACAAAAGCCGCATTACGGTGGTGGAGGCCGATGAATACGATCGTTCTTTCCATTGGTTGCAACCATGGATCGGCATCATTACCTCGGCCGATCCCGACCATTTGGATATTTACGGTACTCCAGAGGCTTACAGGGAGAGTTTCGAAATATTTACATCGCTTATTCGCTCCGGCGGATATTTGATTTTAAAAAAGGATATTGCCGTGATGCCCCGTTGTGAATCGACGGTTCGTGTTTTTACCTATTCCGAGAACAGCGGCGATTTTCATGCTGAAAATATTCGTATCGGAAATGGAGAGATCGTGTTTGATTTTGTTTCGCCTTTTGGCGTTGTAGCCGACGTTCAATTGGGCGTTCCCATGAAAATCAATATCGAGAACGCTGTAGCATCAATTGCGGCTGCAATGCTTGCGGGAGTCACGCCGGATGAGGCACGCGAAGCCATGCAGACCTTTGCCGGCACAAAGCGTCGGTTCGATACCCGAATAAAAACGGATGAAATCGTTTTTATTGATGATTATGCACATCATCCGAAAGAATTGGCCGAATCCATCGATTCGATCAAAGCCTTGTATCCCACAAAGAAAATAACGGGGGTTTTTCAACCTCATCTTTATACGCGTACTCGGGATTTTGCCGATGATTTTGCTCGGAGTCTTTCCAAGCTGGACGAAGTAATTCTGCTCGATATTTATCCTGCACGAGAAGAACCCATTGAAGGGGTGACGTCGGAGATTATTTTCAATAAAATTACAACGGATAACAAAGTAATGTGTCATAAATCGGATCTTCATACTCTATTGAAGAGTAGAGATATCGAAGTATTGGTAACGTTGGGTGCAGGCGATATCGATCGACTTTTACCCGATATCGATAAGCTCCTGAGAGAGAAATCGAAGAGAAAGGATGCGGTATCGTAAATTTTTATGGTTTCATTTTAAAGTGTAACTTTGTAATCATATAGCCTCGAATGAAGAAATTTCTGATCATATTGGCTTCGTTGTCGATAATGGGATACCTGGCTTTCGTGGTTTTTTATTTTTGGGATTCATCGCGAAATCAGGAATGCAATTGTTTTGAGGTTGTTGTAAAAAATAGTGCAAAAACACAGTTTGTGCATGCCGAAGATATCGTACAATTGATAAAAAGCAACGATTTGTATCCGGTCGGAAAACGAATGGATGAAGTGAATACGCTTGATATTCAGCATGCAATTATGACCAATAAACTCGTGAAATCGGCCGAGGTATATTCCACGTCGAACGGTTCGATTATAGCAAATATTTACCAACGAAATCCTATTTTGCGTGTGATTTCTGATACCGAAGGTCATTTTTATGTCGATAAAAATCGAGAGATCATGCCGACTTCGAGCCGTTTCACCGTGCATGTTCCCATTGCGACAGGCAATATAAGCGAAGAGTTTGCCAAAGATAAATTGTATGATTTTGCCAAATTTCTTTACGAAAATTCCGAATGGGATGCGTGGATAGAGCAAATTGTGGTAAAAAAGAACGAAAGAGTGGAATTGATTCCTCGAGTGGGGGATTTTCGTATCATTTTAGGAACTCTGGATAATTATCCTGCCAAATTGGCGAAATTTGCACTTTTCGCCAAGAATGGACTTAACGTTGTGGGATGGAATCGTTATTCCGAAATCAATCTTTCATTCGATAATCAGGTAGTATGCACAAAAAAATAATTTGATTTTCTCATGTAAAAATGAGTAAATCGGTAAAACAAAAGTGAGTATCGGAACGTTTGATAAAGAAACGATCCGATGTTCCATCATTTATAGTAAAGTATGATACAGTCAGATTCAGGATTTATAGCGGCCATTGATTTGGGAACTTCCAAAATTACCGGTGTTGTTGGGCGAAAGAACGAAAACAATGTTATCTCTGTATTGGCTTGCGAAACTATCCCGTCCGATCGATGTATTCGTCGCGGGGTAGTTTACAATATAGAAGAAACAGGTGCTAAGGTTCGTAAGTTGATCAATTTACTTGAAAACAAACTTGGCAGGAAAATCGGTAAAGTGTATGTTCCTATAGCGGGACAATCGNTGCGTTCTGTCGATTTCAGAGAGAGAATGCAACTTTCTTCTTCAGGAATTGTAACGACGGAGATTATAGCACAACTTCACAAGGAAGCGGCAAAATACCATCCCGAAATGGCCGGGCGATACGCTATTGCCGATGTGGAATATTTTTTGGATGGGAAACCCGAGAAAAATCCTGTCGGCATTACATGCTCCGTCATCGAAGCCAATTACAAGATGATTGTTGGGCGCCCCAACATCATTGCAAACATACAAAAGAGTATTCGCGATAGAGCCCAAGTGGATATTGCCGGTTATACCGTTGGCGCATTGGCGTCGGCTTCAATTGCATTGAATGAAGAGGAAAAGGAATTGGGATGTGCTTTTATCGATTTTGGCGGAGGAACCACGACTTTGTCGATATATAAGGGAGGCATTTTGCGAAGGATGGTGGTTGTTCCTTTTGGAGGACGCACAATTACAAAAGATATTTGCGAACTGAATTTCATAGAAAGCGATGCCGAACAGTATAAGATCAAATTCGGGAAAGCGCACGACAATCAAGATAATTTGCTTTCTTCCCCGTTTTTCTCAAAACCGGATATCGATTTGGTAGAGCTGAATAAAGTAATCAGGATGCGGCTCGATGAAATTGTGGCCAATGTTAAGGAACAAATCGTGTTGTCGGGGTATGACGGGCAGTTGGGGGCAGGCATTGTGATGACCGGAGGTGCTTCACAATTGAAAAATTTGGATATTTATCTCACCGAAAAGTTGAAAATGCCGGTTCGGCAAGCGTCTGCCAAAAAGTCGTATATCAACAATTTTCCGGAATTGGCAGGTGACCCGTCGTTAACATGTGCATTGGGATTGTTGCGGTTTGGAACCGAAGATTGCGAGAAAAAGCCGGTTACTCAAACAACGGGAGAGGGAATATTGGAGGGAGAACCGGATTTTTCCGCAAATACAAGTGACCAAAAGCAAAAAGGAGATAAAAAGAAACCCGATAAAAACAAAGAAGTGAAAAAACGGGCAGACAGTTTTTTTTCCCGAATGGGGGACATTCTTGGAGAAATGTTTTCCGAGGACGAAAATAAATAATCGATTGGTAATGAAAAAACACAAGTAGAGGAATTTAGTATGGATGATACGATATTGGATTTTCAGTTGGAAAATCGCACGGAAGCCATTATTAAAGTAATTGGTGTAGGGGGTGGCGGAGGAAATGCCGTCAACCACATGTTTCGTGAAGGAATACACAATGTTTCATTTGCTCTCTGCAATACAGATAATCAGGCATTGATGGAATCGCCTGTCCCTGTGAAAATTCAGTTGGGCGAAAACACTACCGGTGGCTTGGGGGCCGGGAATAGACCCGATATTGCCCGTGAAGCTGCCGAAGAAAGTATTGATCTGATACGCGATTTATTGAGCGACGGCACACGCATGGCGTTTATCACGGCAGGTATGGGCGGAGGAACAGGAACGGGTGCGGCTCCCGTTGTGGCTAAAGTTGCGAAAGATATGGGCATTTTAACAGTAGGAATCGTAACTATTCCTTTTGTTTTCGAAGGGCCAAAAAAGATTATCCAGGCATTGAAGGGGGTAGAAGAAATTGCCGCCAATGTGGATGCGCTTTTAGTCATCAATAACGAGCGATTACGCGATATTTATCACGATTTAACGATGATGAATGCCTTTGCCAAGGCCGATGATACGTTGACGATCGCAGCAAAAAGCATAGCCGAAATCATCACGGTTCACGGCTATGTAAATCTCGACTTTGCCGATGTATACACCACGTTGAAAGATGGTGGCGTTGCCATTATGAGTAGAGGCGTGGGAACAGGGAAAAACAGGGTTGAAGAAGCCATTCGTGATGCGCTTCATTCGCCTTTGCTTAACAATAATGATGTGTTTAGCGCGAAAAAAATACTCATTAATCTCTCCTTTGGCGAGAAAAACCCGTTAATGATGGAAGAGATGAATGCGTTGCACGAGTTCATGTCGAAGTTTAGTCGTGAAATCGAAGTAATTTGGGGGGCTGCTCTGGAAGAAGATCTTGCCGACGAGGTCAAGATAACGCTGTTGGCTACCGGATTTTCCATTACCAGTGTACCGGGCATCGAAGAACATCGAAAGGCTGAATCTCAGGCGGAAGAATTGGAACGCAAGATACAAGAGGATGCAAGAAAAGAACAGGAGGAACAGGACAGGCAATTGATTGAGAAATATTATGGGAAAAAAGGATTGAAGGAGCTTTTAACAACCAGTTATCAGATTGAACCAATTGTGCTTACGACAGATGAATTAGACGATGACAAGATTTTAGAGGCAATGGAACGGGTGCCGGTTTTCAAACGTGATGTAGATTTTGATCCTCGTTCGTACCGAAACGAATCCCACACTCCATCGTCTTCTTTGTTCGATTAAAAAAATTATTTTGCTTATGAATTTATTTGAGACAATTAACGAAGAAATAAAAAAAGCAATGCTTGCAAAAGATAAAGTAAGATTGGAAGCGTTGCGGGGAATCAAGAAAGAATTTTTGGAAGCAAGAGCTGCCAAAGGTGCTCATAATGAACTTTCGAATGAAACCGCTGTGGTTATTTTGCAGAAAATGGCCAAACAGCGGAGAGATAGTGCCGATATTTATTTGTCGCAGAATCGGGACGATTTGGCAGAAACCGAACTTGCTCAATTAAATGTCATTCAGGAGTTTTTGCCTCCACAAATGTCTCCGAAGAATTGGAAGAGGAAGTTAAAAAAATTATTGCCGAAATGGGAGCAACTTCCATGAAAGATATGGGTAAGGTGATGGGCGTTGCCACCAAACAACTTGCCGGGAAAGCCAACGGTCGTCTAATTTCTGAAGTGGTGAAAAAATTATTGAGTTAATATCATTTTTTATTAAAAATATATTTGAATATCATGTCTTTATGAAAAACGTGCTCATTTTATTGTTTTTATTGACGGTCTTTTTGCCGAATGCATCGGCTCAGGATCAACTATCTTATAAAATGGAAGAGTTAACAGCACGATCCTTACGATCAGCATGCGGGAAATCGCGAAACATCGATGATGAAGGCTATTGTTCCCAATTTGGTACATACCGAAAGAGCCGGTCTGCAATCGGGTATAGATCAAGACAGATTAAAGANTCTTCCGCACGTTTATTCGGGTATCTGGTGGTATGCTAAGTACCCCAATCATTATTCCGGCGATGGAAGTAAGGCGAACGCAGCAGCAGGTGAAATTCTTTTGAATGCGGTGGTGGAGCAATTCGTAGAGAGTATTCGTAATATTAAAGCCGACTCAATTGTTCCCACATTACAGGAGCAGTTTTTTTATGATGCGGGAAATCCGTTGAAAACACAGCAATAACTGATATATATTATTATTACTGGAGATTGGGCTGATAGGGCTCGTATTCCTTTTTCATATATTTGTCGATGTAATTGCTTTTACGGGCTTTCTTATCGAGTTTTTCCAATGCTTTCAGTTGGTTTTT
>JGI24714J26587_10001668_pt1 | contig 15330 bp, 19 predicted proteins | sample BioPla4DNA2_FD_26587 | JGI IMG/M metagenome (IMG submission 26587)
TGCAGAGGGCTGGACCAGGGGTTTTGATATTTTCCCAAACCTAGTGAGGACAGGAGACTTTGACAGGGTCCTCCTTAGACCTAGAACAACCATACTACAGGTACTGGGCCATAATATTCAAATGATGAGGATAGGCAGGTTTGGTCAGGGACTAATTGTACTTATTTGGTCCATATCCAAATTAAATATTAAATGGACCTTAGGAAAGATCTTGTTGCTACTTGGCTCTATTATTGGAGGTAATCTTTTGTTTTCAGGCCTTATAGTACTCCAAGCTACCTTATCTTTTTGGTCAGTCCAGAGTCTAGAAATCATCAACTCCTTTACCTATGGAGGGGTCAGGNAGTTAACCTTGACATACCTAGAGCNTCTATGTATAATTATANATAGATGCTCTAGGTATGTTTGGGAGGTGTAAAAGTGAAAATCGACAAGGGATTAATTGGAGGAAGCACCAATCTATTGATCTTGTCCTTGCTAAAGGAAAGGGATATGTATGGCTATGAGATAATAAAGGAATTAGAAGACCGGTCTGATAATACATTTAATCTAAAGGAAGGTACCTTATACCCTATACTCCATAGGCTGGAAAATGAGGGCTATGTAAAATCATATAGGGCAAAAGGAAGCACAGGTAAGGAGAGAAAATACTACCAAATAACCACTAAAGGAGAAAAACAGTTAATAGAAGAGAGAAGGCAATGGCAAGTATTTTCCACATCTNTAAACAAGGTCATAGGCGGTGAAAAGCATGGAATTTCAAAAATATAGTGACTTTTTAGATGCTGTCNTATCTTATGTAAAATTTCCCCTTGATAGGGAAGAAATAAGGCTAGAACTAAGTGATCATATAGTAGATAAAATTCAATACTATGTAGAACAAGGTTTAAGTTATAAGGAGGCAGAGGCAAAAGCCATAATGGATATGGGGGACCCAAAAGATATTGGAAGCCAATTAAACAAGGAACATAATCCTATAATTGGTTGGCTATGGGTAATTTCAAAGGGCTTAGTATCTATATTTATCTTAATAAATATCTTCATAGTGGGCCCCAGACTTCTATATTTGACTTTTTCAATCTTTGCTCCAAGTCCAATTAAAGATATTCCCAAGGAGGATATAGTCTATAAACTAGATATAAATGAAAGAGTACAAATAGATGATAGGGTTATTAACTTTACTGATATAGTATACGATAAAAATGAAACAATACATATAATTTATAACTACTACGATAAGAAAATATGGAGGATGGGTTGGAGCCATGGATATCTTGGAACTATAAAAGATGATAAGGGAAATGAATATTTTTCAGGCTCAGGTTACCGAGGAGGAGGTATAGTTGCAAAGGGGAGGAAAAGCATTAGGGATTTTCCTAGGGATGCTAAAAGTCTAATCATTGAACATGATTTCTATAATAGGTACTACAGGGTGGAGATTCCCTTAGAATCAGGTGATGCCAATGAATAGAAAGAAAAAGCTTATAAGAAATATAATAACTATCCTTATATTATTTATTGTTTTTGTTAAAGGTTCTGGCCTTTATTTTACTCCAATGGGAGCCCATAGAGACTCTGAAAGAACTGCCCATTATGGGCCATCTGAAATAGTTCATATAGAAGACTTTGAAAATGGAAAATATATCTTGTGCAGGTATGATAAATGGTTTTCATGTAATACAGTTAACAGGAGACTAATATTCTTTTGGCGTTTTGGTAACCAAGTTCATGGCTGGGAAAATGATGTAACAATACCCTTAAACTATTCTTGGGATAGGGATGGAAGCTTCGGTAAGGCCTTTGGCATAATCAACGACAAGAACATAAAAAANGTAGAAGTAGTATTAGATAATGGAACTACTATCTACCAGGAGGATTTTTATGAAAACATGTTTCTTATAACTTGGAAGTCAGATAATACAACTGACTTTTCAGGTATTCGGGCCTATGATGGAGAGGGAAACATAGTATTTGAAAAAATTTATCCTGTAAGGGTCAATCCCAATAGGTGAAAATATATTGACCCTATGTAGGTAGTTACTAGATCTATCCTGTATGGCATGGAAAAGAATTGCTTAACTAGTTTCTACCTGGAATTTATAACCTGCTCCATACACTGTATGTATATACTGAGGAGACTTAGGATTTGTTTCTATCTTCTGCCTAATATTTTTTATATGGGCATCTATGGTCCTGTCAAAGCCCTCGTATTCATGACCAAAGGCAGACAGTATTAGTTGGTCTCTGGAAAGAACCATGTTCTGATTAGAAATCAAAGCCAACAGAATTTTAAACTCATTGGTAGTTAGGTTGACATTTCTATTATTCTTCTTAACTACCATTTTATCTATTTCTATTTCCAAATCCCCATTATTAAAGCTAAGCTTTTCTGCACTTGGCCTAGTATTTGGGTAGGCTCTTCTAAGCAAGGCCTTCACTCTGCTTACTAATTCCCTAGGACTAAAGGGTTTTAATACATAATCATCAGCACCAATGGATAGGCCTTCAATCCTATCATCTTCGTGGGTTTTAGCAGTTAACATGATAATTGGCACATTGGAAATGGCTCTTATTCTCTTACATACTTCTTCTCCTGAGATTTTCGGTATCATTAAATCCAATATTATTAGGTGGATATCTTGATTTTCAAATATTTCCAAGGCAATTTTTCCATCATCAGCTACAAATACATTAAATCCTTCCTTTTCTAAATATGCCTTTATTACTTGGTAAATATTCTTTTCATCTTCTACTACTAGAATGTTATTATACTCCATAAAATCACCCCAATAAAATCTTACCCAAAAAAATTAGAAAAAAATAGAAATTAATACTTTTATTTTGTAATCATTTGTGCTATACTTTAATATAATATTTAAAACATAGTAAATTGCTATGAATTGGTAAAGTAGATTATATTGAGTATTACAGAGAGGATTCCGTTGGTGAGAGGAATCTATACAAGATATAATTGAAGTGCACCAAGGAGCATAGGGTCGAAATCTTAAGTAGACTTTTACGGCTGCTTCCGTTAGAGAGCTAGGGTATGAAAGTACCTGAATTGAGATGGGGATTTTCCCCAAGCAGAGTGGAACCGCGAAACCAACCTTTTGCCTCTGTATATTTAATATACATGGGTAAAAGGTTTTTTTGTTGACCTACCCGATTTATGCGACCACAGGGAGCAATAAATCGTTGGTAGGTCACACGCAACGAATGCCAAATTTGCACGAACGAAGTGAGTAAGCAAATTTGCTGCATGAGACTGCGTAAAATCCCAAATTCTTGCGACTGAAAGGAGCAAAAGAATTTGTGTTGCGAAACTGCTTTTATATACTATACCCAGAAGCTTGACCCCAATAATTGTCAATTGTCAACTGTCAATTGTCAATTGCATAAAATCGTGGATTTTGAACTGTGAATTGTGCTTTGTTATAAAGGATAAACTAATAATATTATTATTTAAAAAATAAAAATTATAGGGAGGTAATTTTGTGATATTAAATAATATAAGTCAAACCGTTGGTAAGACACCATTGGTAAAATTAAACAATATAGTGGATGAAGACAGTGCTGAAATCTTGGTAAAAGTAGAATTCTTCAACCCATCAAGCAGTGTAAAAGACAGGGCTTCTTTATATATGATAGAAGGAGCTGAAAAGGAAGGAATATTGAAAAAAGGTGGCACAATTATAGAGCCAACCAGTGGAAATACTGGTGTAGGTTTAGCCATGATAGGAGCAGCCAAGGGATATAAGGTTATTTTAGTTATGCCAGATACTATGAGTGTTGAAAGAAGAAAGTTAATGGAAGCCTATGGTGCACAGATTATACTAACTGAAGGTGCAAAGGGAATGTCAGCCTCAGTAGAACTAGCAGAAAAACTAGCTAGGGAAAATAATTATTTTATGCCAAATCAATTTGCTAACAAATATAATCTACTTGCCCATTATGAGACTACAGGAATAGAAATATTAGAGGATACAGGAGGACAATTAGATGCATTTGTAGCAGGAGTTGGAACAGGTGGTACCATATCAGGTGCAGGCAAAAGATTGAAGGAACATAATAAAGACATTATTTTAGTTGCAGTTCAGCCTGCAAAATCACCAGTATTGACTGGAGGAGCACCAAGTGGACACAAGATACAAGGTATAGGTGCTAACTTTGTACCAGAAATATTCGATAATGATATAGTAGATGAAATATTAAGTATAGATGAAGAAATAGCATACACATATGCAAGGAGAATGGCAAAAGAAGAAGGAATACTATGCGGTATTTCAGCTGGAGGAAATGTGGCAGCTGCAAGTATAATAGCTAAAAGATTAGGAAAGGGTAAAAGAGTAGTTACAGTACTTCCAGATACTGGAGAAAGGTATTTATCTACTGACCTTTTTAAGGAGTGATTCTATGTTAAAGCGACTAATCGAAGAAGGGAAAAACATACTAGAAAAAGATCCAGCGGCAAAGAGCTTATTCACCGCTATGTTTTTCTATCCAAGTACAAAAGCCTTGTTTTATCATAGAATTGCCCATAAATTATATAATAAAAAGAGATACACCCTAGCCTGGATAATATCCCAAAGAGCAAGAAGAATTACAGGAATTGAAATCCATCCTGGGGCCAAAATAGGGAAAAACTTATTCATAGACCATGGCATGGGAGTAGTAATTGGTGAAACTGCTGAAATAGGTGATAATGTTGTAATGTATCACGGTGTTACCCTAGGTGGAGTAGGAGGAGAAAAGAATAAAAAGAGGCACCCAACTGTAGAAGATGATGTAATCATAGGAGCAGGAGCAAAAATCCTTGGACCTGTTACCATCGGAAAGGGAGCAAAGATTGGTGCCAATTCAGTAGTTCTACAGGATGTTCCACCATATACTACAGCTGTAGGAGCTCCAGCAAGAATAGTTAATAAGAAGAAAACTGGCTATATTTATATAGTATAAAGTATTTACAATTAGATAAAATTCAGTATAATATATATAATATATAAATACTGTGAACAAGAGTAGTAGTCATAATACAAGGTCTAAAGCGAGTTGGGGATGGTGGGAGCCCAATGATACTATTATGATGAATGGACTTGGGAGTATGTATCCGAAATGAGTAGGATATAGGGCTAATCACCCTTAAAGGATTAGAGTGGCATTGTGCAATAAGAGTGGCACCGCGGAAGTCAACCTTTCGTCTCTTTGTTATGGAGATGAAAGGTTTTTTGTTGACCTAACCCAGTTTGCGAAGCAAACTGATGGTAGGTCACACGCAACGAATGCCAAATTTGCACGAACGAAGTGAGTAAGCAAATTCGTGTTTCGAGACTGCGTAAAATACCAAATCTATGCGAGCTTGCGAGCAATAGATTTGTGTTGCGAAACTGCGTAAAGTTCCTTTTCAAATTTGCACGACCAAAGGAAGCAAAAGTATTTGTTTTAAATAATAAAATCACATGAAAGGGGAGTAGAGTATATGGAAAAGAAAATAGTATTTAGTGGAGTACAACCTACTGGTTCTTTAACCATAGGAAATTATTTAGGGGCCATAAAAAACTGGGTAGAACTGCAAGATAAATATGAGTGCTACTACTCCATAGTAGACTTACATGCCATAACAGTACCCCAAGTACCAAAGGACCTTAGGAAAAATACTTTAGATGTATTGGCCATATATATAGCCTGCGGCATAGATCCTGAAAAAAGTACCTTGTTCATCCAATCCCATGTACCTGCCCATGCTGAACTAACATGGGTATTAAATACCATATCATATATGGGCCAATTAAGTAGGATGACTCAGTATAAGGAAAAATCAAGAAAGTCCGAAGAAAACCTTAATGCTGGATTATTTACTTATCCAGTACTTATGGCGGCAGATATCCTGCTATACCAAACAGATTTGGTACCAGTAGGAGAAGATCAAAAACAGCACTTGGAATTAGCTAGAGACTTGGCCATTAGGTTTAACAATAGATATAGTGAAACCTTTAAAGTACCAGAGCCTTTAATTAAGGAATTTGGTGCAAGAATCATGAGCCTCCAAAATCCTGAGGCTAAGATGAGTAAGTCCGATGCAGATGAAAATGGATATATCTTAATCTTAGATGATAAGGATGCCATTAGGAGAAAGATAAAGAGGGCTGTTACAGATTCAGTAGGTCTTATAGCCTATAACGATGAACAATTAGGTATCAAAAATTTACTAAACATATACAGTATATTTTCAGGAGAAGATATAGATACAATAGTCAGTCGTTATGAAGGCAAGGGATATGGCGTATTTAAAAAAGACCTGGCTGAAGTAGTTGTAGAAGGCTTGTCACCAATACAAAACAAATATGAAGAGCTTATAAAGAATAAGGATTATCTAGAAAAAATATATAAAGCAGGAGCAGAGAAGGCTGGCTATCAAGCCATGAAAACCCTAAGAAAGGTATATAAAAAGGTTGGCTTTATACCAAGATAAAATATAAATAGATAGCCTAGGCTATCTATTTATATTTTATATATAGTTTAGATATTTCTTTGCTAGGGAAACTTTCCAAACGTCAGGACCTTCTTCAATATATTCCCATTCAAATTTTCCAAATCTTTTTTCATTCAATTCATTAAATAAGTGGGAAGGGTCTGTATCGTTTATCAAAATCATTTTTTCTCCAACTGGCAATTGGTCAAAACTTCTTAAAACTACATTAGTTCTATCCTGCATTTCATAACCACTAGTATCTATTTGCAAAAGTGACATCTTATCCCTCCTAAAGCTTTTATCTTATTTTGCCCAAGAAATAAGTAATATTACTATGGAAATATAGTTATTATTGATATAAATTGGGTATATTAATCTGTATAAAAAAACTTTAAGGAGTTGATAGTACATGAAATACAAATTTCTTCACACTTGTATTAGGGTAATGGATTTGGAAAAATCTTTAAAATTTTATACAGAAGCCTTAGGATTGAAGGAAACTAGGAGAAAGGATTTCCCAGAGGATGAATTTACCTTAGTTTATCTATCAGATGAAGATGGCTTGTATGAAGTTGAATTAACATATAACTATAATCCTGAGAAACCATATGTAATAGGTAATGGATTTAGCCATATGGCCTTTGCCGTAAAAGACTTAGAAGCATCAAGACAGAAACATATGGAAATGGGATATGAAGTTACAGAGTTAATGGGACTTCCTGGAGAAAAACCAAGATATTACTTTGTAACAGATCCAGATGGATATGATATTGAAATCATAAGACAAGACTAGCAAATACCCCTCAAGGGGTATTTTTATATTTAAGCCCTTGAAAAATAAGGATAACTACTGGATTACTACAATATAAAATGGAAATACTGCAGAAGATTGCAGAATTTTGTCAATAGATTTTAGATTGAAAAAATTTAAACAATTTGCCACTAAAGTCGTTATATATTTGACAATTTGGGTATATATATAATAACAAGAAACGGATTACATAACCTTACAGACCATTATTGATAATGTAGAGGGGAGGTAGTCCAATGAAAAAGATTTTAGTGGCAGTAGATGGTTCTGAACATGCTGATAAGGCATTGGAAAAGGCAAAAGAGTTAGGTAGGCAATATAATAGTGAAATCATCATCTTGTTCGTAATTAGTTCCTTGAGACATTGTCACCCTTATGTATTAGACCAAATACATGAAGCGGAGATCAATAAGATCTTGTTAGAGCAAGGTAAAAGAATATTAGAAGAGGCTAAAAAGAAATTTGAAGATTATCCTGCTAAGGCAACTACATTTTTAAAATGTGGAGATCCAGCCAAGGAAATAGTTGACAAAGCGGAAAAAGAAAATTGTGATTTAATAGTAATGGGAAGCAGGGGATTAAATACCATATCAAGAGCAATGCTAGGTAGCATATCTAATAAAGTACTAAACCATAGTGATATTTCTGTACTCATAGTAAAATAAGGTGTAAAGGATTACCTTTACATCTTTTTTTGTTTTTTGAAAGGATTAAAATAACTGGTGCAAAATACAATAAATTATGCTATATTAGTATTTAAATAAATTTTTGTAGAGGATAGGTGACAGATGAAAAGGGACAAGGACATTAAAAAAGAGATTAAAGAAAGTATAATTCTTGCACTGCCCATAGTAATAGGGTATTTTCCCATAGCCATGGCCTTTGGCTTACTATCTAAAAACACCTTATTATCCTTTAGGGACACCAGCTTCTTATCCCTACTAGTATATGCAGGTGCCAGTCAATTTATGGCCTTAGACTTAATTAAGGCAGGTGTAACAAGTGGTAGTATTATACTTGCTACTTTTTTATTAAATCTAAGGCATATGATGATGACCGCATCTCTAGCTGTGGAATTAAAGGATATTCCCAAAAGATACATTCCCCTAGTTGCCTTCGGTATTACTGATGAGACATTTTCAGTAATTTCTTTTAATAAGGATAAGATAAGTTTAGGATTTGTTCTATTTTTAAATATATTGTCCTATGCTTCATGGAATATTGGAACCATGGTAGGCTATGGAGTTGGAGAAATTTTACCTTCATCCCTTCAATCTAGCTTGAATGTAGGTTTATACGCCATGTTTGCAGCCTTGTTATTTCCTGAATTCAAGAAATCTAAAAATATTTTGTTAATATCTATAATATCAGTATTAGTATATATAATCCTATACTACTCTAAAATATTCACATCTGGTTGGGACATTATTGTAGGCGTAATAGTTTCTTCCTTGCTGGGATTGAAAATACTAAATAATAGCAAAGGGGAGGTTTAATTGAAATCATATTTACCATTAATAATAGGAATGGCCTTAGTAACTTATTTACCTAGATTAATTCCTCTAATTGCCCTTAACAATAGAAAGATAAATAAAAAAGTAGAAGATTTTTTAAGCCTTATTCCTTATACATCTTTAAGTATATTGATTATAAGAGGAATACTAACCTCTGGTGACGGTATGATGGTTGCTACCATAGCTGGAATTGGAGCTGCAGGACTCCTATCTTATATTAAGGGAAATTTAGTCTTGTCGGTTCTATCTGGTATCTTATTATCTTTTATAGTATTGAATATACCTTTATAAGATGGGATTAGTATAAATAAAGAAATAATCTTGAGTAGCTTCTATAGGAAAATAGAATAAAAGCTAGGATTACCTAGCTTTTATAATTTTACCTGAGATATAATCTCCTCTAATTTTTCACATGCCATCCTATTACCTTCCATTATGGAGTTAATATTACTGATAATTTCAACTATATTCATGTTTTTATCAGCAATGGTATTTGTTGCAATGGAAGACTCTTCGATTGTTTTTGATATTTCATTGATAGAAGTTGAAATTTGATTTATAGTTGCAGATAATTCTTCAGAAGTAGCACTTAGATCAGAAATTATATTATTTAGGAAATAGCCATCTTCCTTGTAATTGTTTACAGCCTTTACCATTAAATCGTAATCTCTTAGTATGTCCTTTTCTAAAAATTCCATTATTAGGGATACTTTATCTATTAATAACTCCACTGCCTTAGTTATATTTTCGGTTATAGCTTGTATTTCTCCTACTGTTGCATTTGAGTTATCTGCCAGCTTTCGAATTTCATCAGCAACTACAGCAAAGCCCTTACCAGCTTCACCAGCCCTGGCAGCCTCAATAGTTGCATTAAGGGACAATAATGAAGTTTGTTCAGATATTTGTAAGATTGCATTAGATAATAAATTAATTTTTTCTACTTCTTTAGATGATTTTATGGCATTTTCAATTTCCTTTCTTGTATCTTGGTATACTCCCAAGGATTTATCACGGGCAGATATAAACTGTTGCCTAAGTTGGTCAGCCTTGTTACTAATTTCTGTTGAAGTAGCCGATGCATTTTCCACCTTCTCAGCAAAATCTGAAACAGCCTTATCAATTTCTGCTGCTGATTCATTAATAGATAAAGCAACAGCGGTGGTTTCTTCCATTCCAGCAGATAATTCTTCTGTAGTGGAGGAGGTTTCTTCTGCATGAAAAACTAGATTATTTAACTCACTAATGGTTTCCCCATATGTTTTAGTATTAATATCAATTGCAGAATCCATATTATGTACAAATATTTTTAGTTTATTTATTATTAATTGGAAAGAATTATAGGCTTGTCCGATTTCATCTTTCCTATTTAGGTTCCTGTCATCTAGATTAATACTTAAATTTAAATTACTTATTTCTTCTGCTACACCTACACAGTCTATAATAGGCTTAGAAATTGTACCAGCAAGATAATTAGATAACAATAAGGAAACTAGAATAATGATGCCAGTTGCAGTTAAAGTATATATAATTACAGAGTTTATTTCATTCATTACTAGCTTGCTAGGTAAGGCTATACCTACTTTCCAATTGGCCTCATCTACATCTGCAAAGAAGAAGGTTCTTTTTTCATTGTCGAAATCTTCCAGATTTCTATCTCTAATAGATAGGTTTTCATCCATAAGAGTCTTTAGTTTCCCATCTAAAACATGGTCAATATTTACCAATGAATCTTCAGTTGGGTTAAAATCTTGGTTTTGATGGGTAATAATATTGCCATTATGGTCTAGTAGAAAAGCATAGCCCCCTTGTCCTAAGTCCACATTAGAGATAAGATTGACTAGACTACCAATTGTGATATCAGATGCCATAACCCCTTCTTTTCCACTTGAGGTTCTAAAATGCTTAGAAATTGTAATTACCATATTACCTAAATCTACATCTAGATATGGTTCAGTAATATAAATTCCGTTAGTAGCCTTAGCTCCTATATACCAGTCCCTTGTAGTAGGGTCATAGCTACTATCTGGTATCCAACCTGAGCCAGCAATTAAAGATTTATCAGGAAATGCCACATAGTATTCATTGCCTGGATTTATCTTATTTTTCTCTACAAAATACTTATGGACAAAGTCATATTCATAATTGTCATAATATATAAGGCCTTGTAAGACTTCTTCCAATGAATCTTTTTGCAAGGCTATCCATGTGTTGGCATCTTTAGCCATGCTAACAGTTTCCAATTGGGCCCTTGTATTAATTTCTGTCTCCAGCTTTTTAATAGAAATTACATAATTTATGAGAGCTATAGATAGTATGGAAACTATACAGATAAGAACAGAACTTAGGACAATTTTTCCTTTTAATTTCATTATTTTCCCCCCCTGATATAGTATGACCTATATCCAATTATATCACATATCATATATAGGGTTCAATGAACTAAAGGACTAATTTTGGCAAAAAATAATTATTTTTGTTGAAATTGGTAGAAAAAAGCTTATGCCTAGAATAATAGATAGATACTGAGATATTATAAATAAAAATTATTCAAAAGATGAATAAATAAGGCTTTCAAAGGAGGACATATGTCCTTGTTTGCTTAGAAAATAATATGTTATATTGAATGTGAGGTAAAGCGCTATGAATGATATTTTAAAAGAAGTTTCAAAAATCCCTAATTTAGAAATAAATGAATTTATTGAGCTCTTCCATGAGAATAATAGTGAGTTTCTAGAAAAATGCAAAATAGTCACAGTGAAACCAGATTTTAGATTTGTTGTATCTGGCGAGGACATAACTAAAATCTGGATACTTCTAAAAGGATATGTAAAGGCCTTGGAAGAGTTTAATACAGGTGAAACATTTATATTTAAAAGGTTTCCAGCCCCTGAAGTATTTGGTGAGATGGAGGCCTTGGCTGATATTGACAAATTTAGGGCTACCCTGTTAACAGACACAGAATGCGTATTCTTGGTACTTCCTGTTGACCAATATAAAAAAATCTTGAAGAACAATCCTAGGTACTTATATAAAAGGACTAATATCATCTTAAAAAGAGTATTAGACGAAAAAAAGCACATGAGAACATTTCTTATGATCAAGTCTATAGATAGGATAAAGATTTATTTTGTCCAGCAGTATAAACTATACGCCAAATCTAATTCCACCTGTGTTTTAAAAATTCCGAGACAGCAAATCAGTGAAGAAACAGGCTATTCAGTAAAAACCATAAATAGAGGGATTAAAAAACTAGAGGAAGAAAATCTTCTAAAAGTAGAAGGGCAAAAAATAGTTATAACTAATGAGCAATATGAGGAAATGCTTGAAAGTGTTGAAAGTTTAGTAGATTTTAATGAAATTTAAAGGGGAGGATAAACATGTCAAATGTTTTAGACTTGGTAAAGTCCGAAAAACTTACCTATGAGCAAATCGTGCTGTCTTTAGCCCATGCTGCAGAGAGCACTCTAGATGTACTTCATATACCAGAAAAAACAGCCTATTATTTCGAACAAAATGCTATCGATAATCTGTTTGAAGGCAATGCTCCATATAGACCAAGATACATATTACCAGACTATGATAAATTCATAAAACAGGGAAGTAAATTTTTACAAGTTGACCCACCAACAGACCTAGATGAGCTACTAAATGCTTTGATGATTCTTTATCGTCATGTCCCATCTATTACAAGTTTCCCAGTGTATCTAGGCAATCTAGATAAAATGATAGATCCATTTATAGAAGGATATAGTGATGAGGAAGTTAAGAAAAAATTAAAGCTGTTTTTAAACTATATTGATAGAACAATCACAGATAGCTTTTGCCATGCAAACTTAGGGCCGGAAGATACTCGTGCAGGAAGGCTCATATTAGAGGTAGAGAAAGAACTTCAAAATGCAGTACCTAACTTTACCTTCAAATACGACCCAAATATTACGTCAGATGAAATTGCTGAACTAGCACTAAATACAAGCTTATACTGTGCTAATCCAGCCATGTGCAACCATGTCCTAAATAAGGACACTTATTCAACTGATTATGGTATTGCAAGCTGCTACAACATACTGCCTATAGGTGGTGGAGCTTATACACTTTCCAGATTGGTATTACCGAAGATGGCAGAGTTAGCAAAGGATATAGACCATTTCTTTGAAACCATACTTCCTGAATGCCTACAGGCAATGGGAGATTATATGAATGAAAGAATACGATTTTTAGTTGAAGAATCAGGCTTCTTTAAATCATCTTTCTTAGTAAAAGAAGGCCTAATCCATGAAGATAGATTTATAGGCATGTATGGCCTTGTAGGTTTAGCTGACTGTGTAAATATTCTATTAAAAGATACAGGCAAACGATATGGCCATCATAAGGAAGCCGACGACTTGGCAGATAAGATAATGCATGTAATAGCTGAATTTGCTGATAATTTCCCAGCAAAACATTCCCAAATTTCCAATGGGCGTTTCCTACTTCATGCTCAAGTAGGTATGGACTATGATAAGGGCATTACTGCAGGAGTTAGGATTCCAGTAGGAGATGAACCAGACAGTATGTCAGACCACTTACGTCACAGTGCCAGGTTCCATAAGTTAATACCTACAGGATGTAGTGATATATTCCCAATGGAAAGTACTGCCAAGAACAATCCATCTGCTATGTTGGATATAGTAAAAGGAGCCTTTTCATTAGGAGTTAAATATATAAGTTTTTATGAAAAAGATGGGGACTTAGTTAGAATAACTGGCTACTTAGTGAAGAGAAGTGAGATGGAGAAGTACAAGAACAATGAAGTAGTTTTACAAAACACTACTCATTTAGGAGCACCAAACTATGATAATAACAAGTTGAAGGATAGAAAGGTGAGAGGAATTTGAAAATAGCTCCCGTCCGCAGGATTATTCCCAATAGTTTAGTAGATGGACCTGGGAATCGTACTGCTATTTTCCTTCAAGGTTGCAATCTCAGATGTGATTATTGCCACAATCCAGAAACACAAAAAATCTATTCATATGAGTCTTCAGATGCCAATTCCCAGATTAGGTGGATGACAGCTGAGGAAGTATTTAATGAAATAGACAAGGATATCCCCTTTATAAGGGGGATAACCCTTTCTGGTGGAGAATGTACTTTATATCCACAATTTATAAAAGAATTATTCATCTTAGGCAAAAAGGCAGGTTTATCCTGCCTAATTGACAGTAATGGGACCATAGATTTCTCTTTATATCCAGACCTGATGGAAGTCTGTGATGGAGTTATGTTGGATGTTAAGGCATGGGACAAGAATAAGTTCAAAGTACTAACAGGTGGCAATAATGAAATAGTCAAGAAGAATATAAGATTTCTTGCAGAGATTGATAAACTTGAGGAAATAAGAATAGTGTGTATTCCAGAGGAAGTAGACGCTGAAAATGTCTTAGAAGGCATCAAAGAAACTATTGGGGATAAAATTGCCAATATTAGATTGAAATTGATAAAGTTTAGAAATCATGGAGTTACAGGTAGGTTAAAGGATACCAATAGCCCTTCTGATGCATACATGAATAATTTAGAAAACCTTGCATTAGAAAAGGGTTTTAGGTATATAAAAATATCATAAAATACCATGAAAAGGAGAGTTAAAGATGAAAAAGATTATTAGTTTTTTGCTGGTCATTAGTATGATGACCTTGGTATTAGCTGGCTGTGGCTCAACAAGTGGAAACCAAGACAGTGGAAGTTCTGAGCATTCTGTAAAGACATTTCCAAGAGAGTTGTAGATGGTGAAGATCTTGGTGGACAAGTTATAAAATATGGTTTAGCAAATGGTGGAGTAGGTATTCCAGAAAACAACCCAAATATGGATCCTCAAGTATATGAAAAGGCTATGGAAATACAAAAATTAATAATTGACGGTGAAATCGACCCACCACATAATGAGGAGACTTATCAAAATTTCTTAAATAATCTTCAATAGACATATTAGAAGGATGGTATCAGTTATGGATATAAGAGAAGATTATGCAGTACAGATGAGAGGCATCACTAAAAGATTTGGTTCCTTTACTGCATTAGACAATGTAAATATAGATATTAAAAAAGGCACCATTCACTCCATTTTAGGAGAGAATGGTGCCGGTAAAACTACTTTGATGAACATCCTGTATGGTCTTTATAGGGCTAATGAAGGGGAGATTTACTTAAGTGGAAAAAAAGTAGATATAAGAAACCCTAATGTAGCTATAGAGCATGGAATAGGAATGGTTCATCAACATTTTATGTTAGTAGACAACTTCACAATAGCACAGAATATCATACTAGGTGTTGAAGATACAAAAGGATTTGGAGTTATAGATTATAATAAATCCATAAAAAAGATATATGACATTATTGAAAAGTATGGTTTAGAAGTTGAACCAAATGAACTAATAGAAAATGTTTCTGTTGGTATGCAACTCATGAAGATAGGCAAAAAGTTGGATTAGTATTAGACTTTACCGTGGCTGAAAATATAGTCCTTGAAAACATTGAAAGCCCCCAATATTCAAAGAGGGGGA